>WLWE01001869.1_pt1 | contig 14520 bp, 7 predicted proteins | sample 6718301 | NCBI WGS metagenome assembly WLWE01 (sample SAMN12718691, study PRJNA515312) | sponge metagenome | isolation source: marine sponge | host: Mycale hentscheli | place: New Zealand: South Island, Marlborough, Capsize Point | collected 2003-05-01 | reverse complement strand
CTATGGGTGTCGAGGCAGTCCGAGAGGCAGACCAAAGAGGTGCTGCTGCAGGAGTTGGTAGGATTCAGATGGCTCAGGAGCAAGCAGCCGCAGCTACACGAGCAGATATGTCTCAGCAAATGCAGAGACTAGAAGAAATTACAGCACAGGAAGAAGCTAGGCTTGAAGGGCAAAAGGCTTCAATAGATTTAGCTGAGGCTCAAGGAGCACAGCTCGCAGCAAGAGACGCACAAGAAGCTAGGCAGCAAGCTATAGAGCAAGGAATGGAAGGTGTGGTGTCCTTGGGGGCTCAAGCAGCACAAATGGCTCCACTATTTACTGATGGACTTAATGATGGCCAAAGAAAAGATATTTTAAAAAGCGAGGGAATTGACTTTGAAAATACAAGCAGGAAGGATAGGAAAGGTCTTTTTAGAGGTTTACCCTTTGAAACTCAAAACATGTACTTGCAGCAATATGGTGTTGGAAATCCTTATGAACAATAACAATAGATGGGAACTTATTACGGATACGCAGAAAGAGAGGTAGAGAATCAGATAGATTGGTCTAAGGTAGGAAAGGATGTTTCGGAAATGCTTGCTACTGAGGTGCAGCTTAGGGATGAAAAGAAGGCAGAAATAGAAAAGGCTACTCAAGAGTATGGAAAAAAACTATCTGAATTTCCTGTAGGTTCGGATGCTAAGACTGCCGAAAAAATGGCAGGGATGACTGATGAGGCTCAAAAGATACGATTAATGCAAGACAGGCTGTTAAGGAGTGGGCAGATTAGTGTAAAGCAATACAACATGATGAGGTATAACACAACATCGGGCACAAATCAGATGTTTGACTTCGTTGATGAATACACCGCTCGTTTTGATGAGTTTAAAAAAAGGACAGAAAAAGGTATTAATTCACAATTTGAAATAAAAGACGCAGAGCAGCTTGGAACATTTTCAACCTTTAGAGATGTCTCACCACAATTTAACCCTGCTACAGGAGAACTATTTCTTGCTCAAATAGATGGCGAAGATTCTGAAGGTTATAGCTTCTCAACATTACGAACAATGTTGTATAATGAAGTTGACAAATTTGATGTCATTAAAGCTTCAGATGACATAGCAAAAAAATACGCTAAGACATATAAGATAGTAGACCCTGAAGGCAAACTACTAACCATTGATGATATTAGGCAGCAGCCTAATTACGAAAAAACTATTGCTAAATTTGCTGATGCTGAGCTAGAGGGTAATCCTTATGCTGCAGGAAGCGTTCTTGTTGATTTTTTATCAGCAGAAGGCTATAAGGTTTCTGATGAAGGAGGAGAAAAAGATGTAAAAACGGTGTGGAATGAAGACCTCCAAAAGAAAGTCCCTGAATTAACTCCTGCTCAAAAAGAAGTAGCTAAAGAAGCCCTTATTTCTTCAATCGAAGCATCTTTCCAAAGAGTAGAAACGGCTATGCCTCAGAAAACAAGTAGTGGTAGTGGGGTAGCAGCAAGAATCAAAGCTAAAGAAAAAGCACAAGAGGCAGTAGAAGATTTAACAAGAATCATGGAGGTTTTTGACCCATCTCTTGCAGGTGCAAGTACGGCTCAAGAGGCTCAAAAGGCAAGACAGGTAGCACTTCAAACTCTAGCAGGAGCTAGAGGTTGGAAGAATATTGTCTTTGAAAAACAACCCGATAACGTTATACAAGTTATAGGAAAGAACCCTCAAAATCAGACAAAAATAATTGGGATAATGGACCCTAATACTACTGAAGGAATGGTTAATTGGATTGACCAAATTTCACAGAACCTTGGTTTAGGTAATATGTCACAGGCAAGAATTGATGCAGGATTTGATTCAACAAAAAAATACAGTCTAACAAATAATTTTCCTGAAAAGGGAGAAGATGAGCGTACCTTTACGTTTGATTTAACTTCTGAAAGGGGAAAAGAAAAAAGACAGCAAACCATCGCTTCTTTCACTAATGCATTAAAGAAAAATGTGCTCGGAACCAACAGTAGTGGTGAGACAGTCCAAAAAGATGCACCTATGGAGGAAAAAGATTTCATAGCAAAAATTCAAACGCCTTCTTTAACTGAGTTAGGGATTAAGTTAGTAGGCACAGGATTGGGTAACGAGTATATAAAGGTTTTAGTAAAAAACAATAAAGGCAAGTGGGAGGAGGCTATTTCTGAGAGGCAAATAAATGAAAGTCAAGCTATAACCAACGGATTAATGAATGATATATTTGAACTAGCTAAAAAGATTGCTTTAAGAAACAATGACGCAGGATTAAAAGCTTGGAAAAGAACAGTAACAGTACCTTAATGGAAGATATAGAAGAGTTATACAATAGGCTGAGCGAGATTGATGATACCTTTCAGTCAAGATACAATAGAGAGCAGTTCAGTCAGAAGATGTCTGAGCAAGACTATGTAAACAAGCTATCTGATTGGTCTAAGACCTACGCTCCTGAGCTCACCTCACAGATTACATTGTTAAAAAAAAAAGATGGCACTTCTCAAGAGGTCGCTACGGCTACCTTACAAGAGGAGACTACTTCATCGGAGTCTGCAAGGTCAGGCACTCCAACTGAGAGGTTTTTAAAAAAGAAAGAAGCTAAAGAGGAAACTACTTCATCGGAGTCTGAAAATATGGCAGCTAATTGGTCACGATGGATGCCTACTCCCACCGAAGAGCAGATTCAAACTCAGATAGAACAAGAAGATGTCTTGGGTCAGCAAGCTTTAGATGAGTTGCAATTTCAGGAAGAGCTTAGACAGAAAGATAGAAGGGAGAGGATAGATTCAGCTCTAAAAATGATGTCGCCAACTCCTGAAGAAATGGATGAAATGACTCCTATTGTCGGAGATGATGGGAAAATATTTGGTTGGCAAGAAAGGGAGGAGCAAGAAGAGGAGTCAGAAGAAGATAAAAAAAAGAAAAAAGAGCTAGGAGAGTGGGTAGTAGAGCAGTCAAAGAGATGGGTTAGACCTGAAGATGAAGAAATTATTTCTTTTTCAGAAAGCCTATCATCAAACACACCGGACAACCTCCTTGTGAGTGGAGTTTTAATTGAAGGTGTTCAAGGAGCTGTTAACCCAAAACTAAACACTAAAGGAAGTATTGATGATTTCTACTCAAGCTCGTTTAGGTCTTTAGTCAACTCGCTGTTACCTAAAGAGTACAGTAACGAATCTCTTTTTGCAGCTAGAGAATTAGTTACAAGCAAATATGACCAAGCCGTAAGAAGTAGAAGCCCTGAAGACATAAAGATATTTGAGGAGGAAAAAAAGAAGTTTGAAGCTTTAGTTAAGGAGAGGTCAGTTAAGCAAAATGAAATTATAAAAAACAAACTGTCTAGCCTAGATTCAGCTCGGGCTAGTTATCTTTCATCTCAAGGAAGTTTAGCAATAATCGACCCCACTAGGTTTACAGTAGAAGACCCTAGCGTTAATGACTTCCAAGCTAAAATAATATCAGACTATGCTAACAACATAAAAGGGAAGGATGTTGAGCAGTTTGCAGGAGATGTAAAAAGAAATGCTGAGCAATCTTTTAATTATTTTAAAGACGCTTTTTCTTTTCAAGGAAAGATGCTAAACTCCATCGCTAAGAAAGAAAGGGATGATGTGTATAACAGCGACCTTTCTGATTTAGAAAAAGAGGAAAAATTACAATTAATAGAGTCAAGGTATTCTAGGGATAGGTATTTATTACAGAAACAAACTTCGGAATTCTTTGATAAGAAGTTTGGAAATTGGAAGAGTGAGGTTTTAGCTGAAGACAAAAGACTAAAGGAAGAAGCTAAAGAGGTAGAGGAATCTCAAAAAATACAAGATGAAATAGATAAAAGAGCTAGAGATGGATTTTGGCATGGAGAAGGGCTTGAGGGGTTAGACCGATACACAGCCAATTTAATACATAACAACATATCAATACCTGTGGTTAAAGCACTTTCAGGACTTGCCGGGGGAGCACTCTCTATTGCTAGGTCTGCAGGGGTGAATGCCGAGAACATCAGAGCTCTTACAGGCTCTCCTGAATTATCAGGAGTTGCAGATGCGATATATGATTTTGCAGATGAGAACCTAGCCGCAAGTAACTATGACAAGTACCTACCTACTAGATTGAAGGAATCATTTGATGAAAATGGGAATGTAAATTGGGATGCAATGTTCAATAAAGCCCTAACAGCAGGTGCTGAGATGGCAGTTCTTCTTACAGGTACAGGAATGCTTTCTAAGGCAGGAAGGTTTCTTCCTAAAGCATCTGTAAGGGTTAGGAATGCAGCAGCAATGACCTCCGTATCTTTTGTTCAGCAGCACCAAAGGAATTTCATGACTGCAAAAGAGAATGGGTTTACCGACATGGAAGCGTCTGCTTATGCTTTACCCCTTACTGCGGTTACAAGCATACTAGAATTGGTATCTCCTAATGAATTAATTGCAGGGAAGATGAATCCAAGTAAGTACGTTGGTGAATACGCAATAAAAAGAATGGCTTCAGGACTTACAAAGAAAGAGGCCATAAAGGAGGGAGCTTTAGCTTGGCTTAAAGAGGTTGGTGCTGAGAATGTTCAGGAGATAATGCAAGGTATTTCTGAGGCTCTAGCCAATAAGATAGCTAACTCTATCATTGGGAAAGACTTGTTTCATGACACATTTGATTTTCAAGAATTTAAAGAAACTGTTATTGTTACAACAATGCTAACGGGTGGATTAGCAGGGGGAAGAGTGGCTTCTAGGAAAAGAAATTCAGACCCACTAAGGTCTGCGTCAATATTGGAGGCGGTAAACAATATAGAAAAGACCAAGGCTACTGTCTCTGATATGCTAAAAACTAACAAGATTAGTGAGGAGCAAGGGAAGACCATACTCAGTAATTTAGAGGAGTCAGATAAGATAGTTTCAGGAATGCCTAAAGAATTAACTGACAATCAGAAGATTGGAATCTATGGTTTAGTTAATGAAAAGCGTGAGTTAATAGAGGAAAATAAGAAATCCTATGTTGACCCACTATTCAAAGAGAAGGACTCTAAAATTTTACAAGAGAAGGTTGATAAAATAAATGCCAAGATAGAGGCTGTAATAAATCCAAGCAAAGATGCCGTTCAAGAACAAAAAGCAAAGGAGGGCGTGCTACGCCCTGAAGAAAAAGAATCCGTACAGCAAGTGGGACTGCAAGAAGTGGGACAAGATGTACAGGAAAGAGAAGACTTAAAGGATAGGCTAACTAAAAGATACAAGGAGAAGGAGCTAGAAAGAGAAGATGTGGTAAAAGATGAAGAAGAAAATCCATTAACACTGTATCATGGCACATCAGAATCTTTTAATGAGTTTAATGTTGTTGGAAAAGGTGATGGAAAAACAGAATCATCAAGATTAGAACTTGGAATACATTTCGGAAATAAAGAACAGGCTGAGGAAAGAGCAAAAACAAAGCGTATTCCAAAAGATAAACAAAAACTAATTAGTGTTAATATAAAAAGCAAAAACACAAAAAGAGTTCAAGACCCGGGTAGATGGACTTTATCTGCATATAGAAAAATACTTCAAGGCTTGGATTTAATTTCAACAAAGAGAGGGGAAGCAAAAGAAAAAATAAAATCCTTTGACGATGTTTTGACTATTCTTAAAGAAAATGGAATAGACGCTTTTGTGTATGAAAATAAATTTGAAGGTAAGGGTGATTCTTACGTTATTTTTGATAATAAAAATATAATAAAAACACCCACTAAAGAATCTGTCCCACTTATGGGACAAGATACTCAGTTTCAGTTAAACTCTTCACAGAAGCAAAGGCTAGAAAAAGCAAGTACAAAAGCTACCAATGCTAGAAAACGTATTAAGAATAATAAGAAACTTACAGAAGCTCAACAAAAGGAAGAAATAGAAAAGGTTGATAGGGAGCTTAAAGAAAAGCGAAGTGAAATAATTGATGAGTTTGCAGACCTACAGGATAAAGCAGATAAAGTATTGGATGATACTATCGAAAAAGTTGGTGAAGAGAACCTAGCTCAAGACCCATTTGAAACCGTACCTCCTCCAACAGAAGAAGCAATCAAGATAGAGGTAAAGAACCCTCCTAAAAATCTAAAGAGAATAAAGCTTAAAGAGATAATAGGAAAGAAAAAGAAGATAAGTCTGCTTATGGCTGACAGGCTTAAGGTTGAGCTAACAGACCCTAGCAAGCCCTTTAATCCTGAAACAAATCCATATAAAACTATGGGTGGACCTTTCTTTCCGTTCATAGAGTCGCTAAGAGACAAGATAGCTTGGGCATCTATAGACTTAAATGCTGCGAAAGGGAACGTAAGGGGGGCTATGGAGTCTGACTCCTCGGTGGTTTATAACATGAAGGTTGACGCTGTAGATTCAAACAGAGTAATAGGAGATACCATAGTAGAAGTCCTTACAGAAGAGCAGCAAGCCGAAGCGTTCATCCTTATACAGGCTGCAACAAAAAAACTAGACAACAAGTACGTAAAGAAAAGACCTAAAGGGAAGTTTAACATAAAAGAGATTGTAGCTAAAAGCAAAACATTAAAAGAAATGTTTGAAACTATAGCCGACCCTGAAAGTGGAATTGATGTTGATTCAAAAGCTAGCTTTACTAAATCTATATTGCCCACGAAAACTGTTTCTGAACAGAAGACTGGCTTAGGTAAGTTCTTTTCAGAGCAAGGTATCTACATAGAAGACTTAAGAAACAGCATAACAGAGGAGTTTGCTTTATCTATGCCTAGCGGAACCATGACCACAGTCCTTGAGTTTACCAACAAGGACGGCAAGACAGTAAGGGAGCTGTATGAAGAAGGAGTTAGTGAAGAAGAAATTTTCAAGCAGGTTATTGTTACTCAAGAGCAAGCTAAGGCAGAAGGTTTTCCGCTCCATCCAAACTATCCATTCTATATGAGGGGTAGAGTTAAGGGGCTGCTAGAGGAGACCACTCCATATTGGAACGTCATAGCCGACCCTGAAAGCTCATCTTCATTGACCACTATTGAAAAGAAAGTGACCGGGGTTACTAGAAGTGCTCAAAAAGACAAGCCACTCCCTAAGCTTACAAAGAAACAGTTGAAGGTTCAAGCAGCTATTGCAGAGGTTATTGACATGAAGAGTAAAAAGAATGCAAAAGTTAAGATTGAAAAAATTCTTGCATTCTTAAAAAGAAACAAGGATGCACTTGACCCTAAAACTAATGCACTGATTGTATCAAAGCTTAATGAGTTTAAAGATTCCGACAAAGGTAAAAGTTCGATTAATTACCTACTGAAAGAAGCTATCGCTCCACTTGTTGAAACCGACTCTGAATCTTATAAACAAGCTAAGAGTGCTAGTTTAAGAGCAGCATCTATGACGGCTCGAGTTGCTAAAGAAACAAAAGATATAGATGTCTCTAACTACAAAAAATTTCTCGCTATACTAAGCAGGTCGTTCCCTTCTGTTGAGGTTGTTTCTAGCCAAGCAGAATTTGATAAGCTTATTGGAAGTTTAAAGTCAGGACCTAATGTTCTTGTTAACAAGAATCAGGAAATATATGGTGCTGTATCTGAAGGTAAGATATACCTAAATCCTAGCCTAAGCAACTTCAACACCCCTGTTCATGAGTTTGGTCATGTGTGGTTGAATGTAGCCAAGAACTCAAGCAAGGAGCTGTACAATAAAGGTATAGAGCTAATTCAGTCTGAGGGAAAAAGCTACATAGAGCAGGTAGAGAACAGCTCTGCCTATAAGAAGATTGTAAAGGAGATGAAAGGTAGGGGTGTAAGCGAGGCTGAAATTAAAGCTTACATCTTAGAGGAAGCACTCGCCACTGCTATAGGAGACAAGGGAGCATCTTTTGTTACGGCAGTAGCCAAAAATAAATGGGAGGGTTGGATTGATGCTCTGTATGGTTTAATGAAAAGGCTTACGGGAATATCAAAGTACTCTGCTAAAGAACTGCAAAACATATCCTTAGATGAGTTCCTTCAGGCGGTAAGCGTTGACCTGCTATCAGGCGAGCAATTGTTTGAGGGGGTTGAGGTCTCTCTAAGTGATGACGTTCAGCTACATATTGTCGGTGAGAACGCTGACCTTAGTCAGCAGGTAAGAGAGAACCTAGTTCGTGCTAGAATAATGGAGAAAAACAACAAGTCTCCACTAGAAATAAGAATAGATACAGGTTGGGAAAGAGGGATAGATGGTAAGTGGAAATACGAAGTGTCACCTAGTAAGCTTAAAACAAATACAAGCATATACAAAAAACTAAAACTCCAAATAACACGTCTTCTTGCTAAAGACGAGAATATTCAAAAAGAATACAAGCTGTCGGACTTAATTGCAAACGAAGAACTCTTTGAGGTATATAGAGAGATGACTTCGGAAGAGGCTCTTGAAAAGTTTGGAAATTGGTCTAAGAGAAAGTTTGCAGGTATTAAAGACTTAAAAGTTGTCATAGATATTTCTGCGGTTAATCCCGAAGACGAAATTTCAGGGTCGTTTATATCAGGTTTTTTTGAAAATGAAATTGATACTGTGTATGTTTATATAAATCCGAAATATTGGAGCAGTTTAGATAATAAGACTAGAGACCTTGAGCTTCTTGAAGTAATAAGCCACGAAACACAACACTATATTCAAGGGATAAAAGAAGATTTTGCGAAAGGAAGCAATCCGGAGTTTGTTATGGAACAAATATCATCTTCAATTAGAAGCTTACCTAAAAGACAACGTGAAATTAAAAGACGTGTTATAGATTTTATTAAGTTTAGTTATGATTTAAACATTGAAGAAAAAAAGAAATTAGTATCAAAAATTGAGGATATATTCGAGCAAAAAAGTTTGGATGGCTTACGTGAGGGAATCAACAACCTCATTTCAAAATCCAAAGGTAACGAAAGATTATTGTTAGAAAAAGAAAGAAGTAGGTTAAATAAAATAATATCTATTCAGCAAAGGATGCAGCAATATTCAAATGCTGTAGGCAAATCAGCGTTTGAAAACTATCGTAGTGAGGCAGGAGAAACAGAGGCTAGGAATGTGGGGAAAAGATTATTAATGACTCCTGAGGAAAGAAGAAAAACCCTATTTGAGGAGACAGAAGATGTTGCAAGAGAAGATATACTATTATTTTTTGAAAACGAGTACTATGCAGAAGTAGGATTCCCTATGTCAGTTAAAAATAGTGGTCAGCTATCCGACATAATAAATAACTCTCGTAAAAAAGAGCTTACAGATTCTGAGATAAGGGCTGCGCTTCTAGGTAAAGGGTATGATGCTGCGCTTATAGATAGCCTACTTGGCTCTCAGTTGGATATGTTTACCGAATCTCCTGCTGTGTTCTCGGAAGTAGAGGGAGCTAAAGGTCCTCAGTTATTTAGTGAGGTTAAAGAAAAGGTTGTAAAGTATCAGACCAAAAGGGGAGGCGTTAAAAGAGACCTTAGCGAAGTTCGTGAGAAAGCTATGGCTTACATGAGGGAGAATCCTATCTTTAAAAAGCAGACAGAGGCTGTTCAGAACGAGCTTCTTGTAGCATTTGATGAAACACTAGGTATCGAGTCTAACGAATCGGTTGAGCTAGAGATAGCTAGGCTTAAGAACATCGTGAGACCTAAAGAAGATATTAAGTCTATAAAAAAGAGGCTTAACAAGGTTGTTCGTTCAATTGCTGTTCCCGGAAAGCTAAAGGTCGGTCCTCAAATTAAGCAGCTTACAACAATCCTAAACAAACTCAACGAGAAGAATTACATAGAAACAATACAGAAGGCATCAGAGATTATTAATACCATACAGGAAAAGCAGCTCACTGAAAAGCAGAAGAGCAACGAAAGACTTAAGGCTGCTAAGGCTGCAGCAGACGTTAGGCTAGATAATCTTAAGGAAGAACTGAAGAATCAGAAGAAAAAGTTTAAGGCTGCCAAGGCAGACGCTAAGAAGCTTAATGCTGCAAAGGTAATGCTTCAATCTCTTATCAAGAGAGCCCTACCTAAAGGAGAGAAAGTTCCTGTTAGTGCGGTAAATAGATTGATGACTAGGATTAAGAATGTCAAGAGCCCTATTGACTTTTTTGCGGAGGCCAATGAAGCTATTGAGTTTATTAAAAATGAAAGAGCTAAGATTAAATCTACAAGGATAAATGAGATTAAGAAGTTTATTGATAAGGCAGCTCAAAAGCAAGCCACTAAGCAGGGTAAGTCTAGGACCAAGAAAAGCGTTGACTCCTTTGGTAATCAGTTCTTTATAGATAATAAGACTCTTATTGAAGCCATAGCAAATAAAGATTGGTCTACAGTAGAGCGAATTAAAAATGAGATTAATGGTCTTCAAAATGAAATATCAGAGATTGAAACCAAGCTGTACAATAGCGAGGAGATAAGCCTTGCAGAGGAGGTGCTCTTAAATCGAAGGGATGGATTAAATCTCTTAGGGAACATAGAGAATATGTCTTTAGAGGAAGTCAATAAGGTCTTCCAACAGCTAAAAGAACTTAAGTCAGAAAGCGCAAGGAACCTCAAGACCAAGAGAGAGGCAGAGCGTAAGGAGAATAGGGAGATAAATCGTCAAGCTAAAGAGTCGGTAAAGAAATCCATGCCTTTTCTTTTTGAGACAGACGGTCCTGCTAGAGCAACCATAACTGTCGATGGTGATGTAGTTAACGTGACCTTCTTTAATGAAGAGGGTGAGGTTACTAAAAGATATGAGGATGTTGGTAGGCTTTCTGATAGAATTGATAATCTTGAGGTTAAAGGTCCTGAAGATTTTGATGCGCTGATTAAGGAGTACAAGGAGAAGTATAACAAAGCAAAAGAAGAAGGTAACAAGGAGAGGCAAGAGTATTATTTGGATGGTATAAATTATTACGAGGGCAAGAAAAAAGAAGTTGACAAAGAAACAGTATCCCCCTTTGAACAGGAGATTCTTCTTCAAGGTATTGAAAAGCAGAAAGCACTAAGCAGAGATGGTGTCCTTACAGAAGAAGAGGCTATCCGGATGGAAGAGCTTCAGGGCAAGGAAAAGCTAACTAAGAACGAAGCAGCAGAGCTTCGTGCATTGCAAGCAATAGAGAAAGCTAGCCAAGACGAAGAGGTTCAAAATGAAACTACAAGGGTTCTTAACAGGCAGGAACGGGAAGGGAAGATAAACGAAATAAGCGAGGACTTAAAGAAACTTAAAGTGTTTAGCTCATTGAAGAAGCTCCTTCAGAGGTATAAAGGAATGGACAGCAACGGTCTTATAAGCTACTTTAAGAATAGGCTGACCACGCTAGAAACATTAACCAATATCCTAGACAGAACAGGGACTTTCTTTAGAGAGAATATCTATGACGCTATCAACGTAATGGAGGAGGCTAGGCTGTCTAACACTCAAAAGCAAGCAAAGATACTTGACGGTATTGCTAGGTCTGTTGGTGCAAAGAGAGTTAAAAGTATTCAGAGAAAAGTCAATAAGGTTAAGCCTCGTAAGTTTGGCACTAAAAAATACTTACTTACAGGCTCTGACATGATGAGGATTGTCGCTCTTAGCAGGAACGATGTTCAGATGAAGAAGCTTGAGAGAATGGGAATCACTAAGATGGACATTGCAGATATGGAAGCCTTGATAGGAGAGCAGGCTACCGAGTTTACAGATGCCATTGTTTCCTACCTAAGCAGCACATACTTTGAAAGCATTAATAAGGTTTACAGGGAGACATTCGATATAAACATGAACTTTATTGAGAATTACTTCCCAACCAAGACAGTGTCGGAAAGCCCTGTAGAAGTGGACTTCATTGAGAGTGGAAACTTTGGTGCGGTGTTTGAAGCTGACATGGCTTCTGCATTAAAGAACCGTACAGATATTAGTCAGGATATCGAAATGAATGTGGGTGGATTCTTTACCACCTTGGATACTCATGTCGAGAGTATGGAAAGGTTTAAGGCTTATGCTAAAGGCACTAAGAAGCTTCAGAATTTATTTAGAAGCAAGTCTGTGAATGCCATTATTGAAGCCACGAACATGAAGACTTTGATTAAGCAACTTATAGCTCTGTCAATTAATCCTGAAGCAATACCTTCAAAGCAACACAACATCATTAATAAGCTTCAAACAGCATTCACAGGATACGCCTTAGCTTTTAAAACTATACAGGTATTAAAGCAAGCAACGTCATTCATCCAAGCAATGCCTTACTTTACTGTTCAACCTAACAACAAGGTTAAGGTTCCGGGAATAGACCTTATTGCTTTTACTCTAAGACACGCAGCTACTATGGCTAGGTTAATGAGCCCTGCTAAGACAGGCCCTTTTGCTAATCCAATCTACAAAGCAGCTAAGATATCTGCAGGATTCTCAGACAGAATGAAGAGGGGTTTTAGTGGTGACCTTGAGACATTAGTATCGGGCATTATAGAATCTAAGCAGCCTAAGAATTGGTGGAGAAGAAGTTGGGCTAGAAAGGCACTGAGAATATCTGCTGCTACACCAACGGTGATAGGTGATATGTTGGGTGTGCTTGGCTACATGACTGTGTATGAGCAGAACATAAGGAACGGCATGAGTCCTGAGCAAGCCCTTATAGAGTTTAACAACTACAACGCTACTCAGCAAACTAGAAGAGGTACAGATAAGGTAGCGTTTCAGCAGCCCGGAATTACCAACGAGTTCTCTAGGGTCTTTGGAGCATTTGGCAGCTCTCTTTATGCTCAGGTGAACAAGGTGATGCAGAGCTCCACCAATATAGCTAGGGACATAAGAGACTTAAAGGCTCCAAAAAAGAAAGAAGTTAACGAGCTTATTGTAAACTACGCAGTAGCTAACGTGCTTTTTGTTCTTGCTGCAAACATTTTGAAGTTAACCAAGGGTGATGACGAGGACAAGGAGGCTGTTGAAGCTTCACTTAAAGAGGCGGCCTTGGGAATGAATCAGCTCTATAAGCTTCCTTTTATTGGGGCTTCAATTGAAGGGGCATACAAGAGTGCTGTAGGTGAGAGAGCCTTTATGAGCGAGGTAACGAATCCTTATACTGCTGTCTATAAGGATGTAATGAAAGGTTGGAAAAAGAAGGACGAATATGATTTGGAGAGAAGCATTGAGGAGAAAGCTTTCGGAGTATTCCTTACGCTATTGGAGCTTAAGATGGGCATGCAGTTTGACACACCTATAGCGATAGGTAAGGCTTTAGGTGGAGACTTCTCTGATGACAATGTAGCAGGGGTGCTTGGCATCACTCCTTGGTATCGGCCTCAGGGTGGAGGATTGCGTGATGGTGGGACTTACTATAATTTTTTAAGTGAAGAAGGAAAGGGCTCATCATCTGAGGAGGAAGATTATTCTGAGGAGGAAGATTATTCTGAGGAGGAAGATTATTCTGACTATGAATAATTGTCCCATTAATGGGACAATGACTCAATAAAGATTGGTGTCTTTTCTCCTAAGTATGCACAGAGTATATTAAAGTCAAAGTACTCCATCGCTTCTTCTTCTTGCATATCCTCCATGAGTATCTCTATGCATTTCCTGTAGCTGTAAACTGCTACGGGCGAATCTGATAGTCTTACTCCTATTAATGCTTCATTGAATCCATCTGCTAAGAGGCACTCGTTTTCCTCTAGGGCTTCCATTAGTTCTTGCTTAATCATCTTGTATTGAATCTTTAATTTCTTTTAAATGTTTTGTTAGTTCTTTTATCTCAACCACAAGCTCGCTATATTCTCTATCTATTAAGTGCTCGTATATCTGATTGGTAGATTGATGGATAACACTCATGAGATGATTGATATGGGTTACTCTTTCTTTCTCGGTTGACGACAGGCTCACAGCGATTGGTTCTTGTTTATATAATCTAGGTAATGGTCTGATGATATTTCTGAGATATCTATTAGTACAGGTATATCATCTATTTCGTTTATGAATTGAAGCTCAAAAAACATAGGCTTACCAAACCTAACTACACCACCGAAGAACTGATATCCATCCATCTTGGGTAGGACATCTATTGAATCTTTTATTTGCTGTATGATGTTTAGGCTATACTCAACATTAAAGTCATGAAGCTTCTCAATAAATACAGAGTCTACATCGTATTCATTGTTATACGCCCTTATATACTTCCGTTCTAACTCCATGCTTGTCTAGCTCTTTTAATCTGTACTTCTGTAGTTCTGATAGTCTACCACTCTCTGTTTTTATTTCACTAAATAATACGTCTGCTCCCGGAGCAATCGCTATCAAATCAGGTATACCATTCTTATTAGTTTTGGTTAGCTTGATAACGTAATACCCCTGCTCTTCTAGTTGTTTTATTCTTTTGGCTTGTATCTTTTGCTCTGTCATTTTTTATAAAGATAATAAATCACGCTTAAAGTGTGAGAGTGTATAATCTTTCTTCTTGGTTACAGCACTGTATATCTTATCTTCTATGCCACCCTTAGCGAATACCCAATAGACATCATTATACGTCCTGTCTTTGGTTGTCATTCTATCCCTTGACTGCCAATAGCTTGTGGCTGAGAAGTCGATGTTGTAGTAGACCAAACACTCAGCGTTCCTAAGAGACAGTCCCTCCCTTCCGCTAACAATCTGAA
>WLWE01001862.1_pt1 | contig 14564 bp, 16 predicted proteins | sample 6718301 | NCBI WGS metagenome assembly WLWE01 (sample SAMN12718691, study PRJNA515312) | sponge metagenome | isolation source: marine sponge | host: Mycale hentscheli | place: New Zealand: South Island, Marlborough, Capsize Point | collected 2003-05-01 | reverse complement strand
GCGCCGATGTCCGCAGCATGGGCGCAACGGGCGATGACGAACTCGGAAAGGTTATGCGGGGCATCCTGGAGCGATACGGCATCGATTCATCGGGTATGAGAACCCACACCGATGTGCCCACCTCGGCGACCATGCTGCCCATCCGTCCGAACGGAGAGCGACCCGCTTTGCACGTGATGGGCGCGAATGCGGTCTTCTCGGCGAAGGACATCGACCTCTCTGCGCTTGGGGCGTTCGATGTTGTGCACGTCGGTGGAACCTTCCTGATGCCGGCGTTCGACGGACCCGACGCGGCACTAGTTCTCGCCGCCGCGAAAGAGCAAGGGGCCACCACCACGATGGACGTTCTCGGCGTTCAAAAAGACGGCATGGCGGACATTCTGCGGCCGTGCATGCCCTACCTCGATTACTTCATGCCTAACATCGAAGAAGCAGAAATGGTCTCCGGCCTCTCCACTCGAAGCGACCTCGCCGGATTCTTCCTCGACATGGGAGCGACAACCGTCATCTTGAAGATGGGTGATCAGGGCGCAAGCATCCACCGGGTCGAGGAAGCAGAACTGCGGGTCCCTGCATTCGCGGTGGAGGTCGTTGATACGACGGGCTGCGGCGACGCCTTCGATGCTGGATTCATGTTGACGACCGCGATGGGCTGGGACGTCGAGCAGGCAGCCTGTTTTGGGGCTGCGTGCGGCAGCCTGGTCGCCACCGGACTCGGCTCCGATGCCGGCATCGTCGACTTCGACTCCACTCGCGCGTTCATGGAAATGTCAGAAACGATTCCCCTGGTCGACTGACGTTACGCGTTGAACGGAAACGTGACGGACGTGAGTTCCTCGCTTACCCGCCACAACAGCTCAGCCTGCTGCCGGTCCTGCGCTGCATCCGACCGACCCACCGGCTTCGGATGTCCTCGCATTTCACCGAGACCATCCGGTCCGATGTAGGAGTTGCCTGGAAGTGCGGGCATGGTCGCGGCGAAGAGTGTCGGCAGCGCCCCACTTTCGGCGGATTGCGCGAGAACGGTGTTGGCGAGTTCGGCGATCCGCGCTTCCCACCAGGAGCCGCTCATGGTGGGGCCTGCACTCTGCAGACCCGTGGCCGCCCACCCGGGGTGTGCTGCCGAACACGTCACGGTGAGGTCGTCGGCCTCGAGGCGACGCTGGAGTTCGAGGGTGAACAGCAAGTTCGCGAGCTTGCTCTGCCCGTACGCATTCCACTTGCTGTACCCGTTTTCGCCGGTGAGGTTGTCGACGTTGATCCGGCGAACCATCCGATGAGCGCCTGAAGAGACATTGACGACGCGGGAGTGGGGAACAGCGACCAGTGCCGGCAAGAGCAGCCCTGTCAGCGCGAAGTGCCCGAGATGATTGGTGGCGAACTGCAGTTCGTAACCGTCGGCACTTTGCCGATACGGGATCGCCATCACTCCGGCGTTGTTGATCAGCAGATCGAGGCCCCCGTCGTAATCGCGTGACCATTCACTGGCGAAACTGCGGACGGACGACAGATCGCTCAGGTCGAGATGGCGCACATGGATGGCTCCTGACGTTGGCTCCATGAGCTCGCGCGCCCTGTCTCCCTTGGCTTCATCGCGAACGGCCAGGGTGACGTCTGCGCCGGAGTGAGCGAGGGCTTGAGCGGTGTAGAAGCCGATGCCGGAATTGGCGCCCGTGACGATGGCCGCCCGGCCGGTGAGGTTCGGCATGTCGGCAACGGTCCACCGGTGTCCGGCTTTGCTGGAGGTTGGAGAAGCGGGTGACGCCATAGCTGTATTGAAGCCAACGATCGTTGGTTCGGCAGGTTGGGGCTGGGGTTCGCAGATGGTGCGCCCCCGGGTACGCTTTACCGGCTTCACGCCCCAATAGCTCAGTCGGCAGAGCGTCTCCATGGTAAGGAGAAGGTCTACGGTTCGATTCCGTATTGGGGCTCGGAGTACGGGCCGATCTCAGCAGTGGGTTCGGATCGTGCAGGGCGGGGTAGCTCAGCCTGGCAGAGCAAGCGGCTCATAATCGCTGTGTCGCGGGTTCAAGTCCCGCCCCCGCTACCAACAGCAAGAACCGCCGTAAGCAAGACTAGGAACACGCAAGGGCGCTCGCAGCGCACGGAGAGAGGCAGATCAGATGGCCAAGGCAACGGACGTCCGTCCGAAAATCACCATGGCGTGCGAGGACTGCAAGGAGCGCAACTACATCACCAAGAAGAACCGGCGGAACGACCCCGACCGGCTCGAGGTGAAGAAGTTCTGCCCGCGGTGCAACAAGCACACACTGCACAAGGAAACCCGCTAGAGCCCGAAGGGCACCCGTGGCACTTAACCCCGACTTCGTCGGACGCTCGTACCCTCCGGGCGCTCCCTATCTCGTGGGGCGAGAGAAGGTGCGAGAGTTCAGCGAGGCGCTCGGAGTCACCGAGCCGGTAAGTCTCAACGTCGACGCGGCCCAAAGCCGCGGGTACACCGATGTCGTGGCTCCACCCACCTTTGCCGTTCGACTCGTGATGGCCGCCGCCGAGTCGGTTGCCCTTGATCCCGATCTCGGCCTGGACTATTCACGAGTAGTCCACGGCGATCAGCGGTTCGAATATTCACGACCGATCGTCGCCGGTGATGAGCTACTCAGTCACGTCACGATCGATGGAATTCGATCCGTGGCCGGCAACGACATGATCACCACCCGAACGGACATCTCGACTACCGACGGTGAGCATGTCGTGACGAGTTACACGGTGCTCGTTGCTCGGGGAACCGATAGTGAGACGGCATGACCGGCGTCGACGTCGGGTACGAGATTCCCTCGCGCGATTTCCGAATCACACGGGAAACGCTCGTTCGATACGCCGGCGCCTCCGGAGACTTCAATGTCATCCACTGGAATGAGCGGATCGCACGCGAGGTCGGTTTGCCCGATGTCATCGCGCATGGGATGTTGACGATGGGCATGGCAATTCAGGTCGTTACCGACTGGTGCGAAGACCCGTCGGCTCTGGTCGACTACGGCTGTCGCTTTACCAGGCCCGTGGTCGTCCCGGACGATGGAGTCGGCGCGACACTCCACGTGAGTGGAACCGTGACGGCAGTGGAAGGCAACATCGCAAGCGTCTCACTCAAAGCGATGTGCGCCGACGTTTCCGTTCTCGGTAAAGCCATCGCCCGCGTCCGCGTGGGGTGATCGAACAGTGAATGCTCCCGATCACGTTCAGGCGCTCGCTGCCGCGCGAGCGGACGCACGATTGGCGAAGGACTTCGCGCGGGCCGATGCCATTCGAGCCGAGATCGATGCTGCCGGCTGGACGGTCGTCGATACAGCGGGTGGCTTCGAGCTCGTCGAGAAGCCTCCGTTCGAGGTACTCCGGGACGTGCACGAGCTGGCGTCGTCAGCTCCCGTCGAGGCGCCGACGGTTATCTGCGTGATCGTCGATGGTTGGCCGGATGACACGGACGTGTGCCTCCAAGCTCTCAAGGACCACGCACCAGCGGAAGCCATGGTCCTCGTGATCGATTGCGCCAATGCCGATGACGCGGGAATGCGAGCCGAGGTGTTCGCCGACGATCAACCGGAACGATTTCGAGTCCTGCATATGGGGCCCACACTCGCGTCGCTCGGCTGGTCGAGCGTCGTGTCCGCGGCCATTGACCTGTCACGGTGCGAGGTGTTCGTCATCATGGATCTGTCGACAATCATCGAAGGTGATGCGTTCGCTCCCATGCGGGAAGTTCTCGGTCGTGATGGTGTCGTGGGCACCGGATGGAAGGGCGTGAACGTCAACGTCGATGATGGATGGCGCTCCTTCGATGGTGCCGAGGCAGGAGAAGTAGACGCCATCCTGGGATACCTGATGGCCCTCAAGCGCGAGGCCATTGAGGTGGTCAGACCCGACCCGAAGGCGCGCTTTTACCGCAACGCCGATATGGAATGGAGCTTGGCGCTTCGCGAGGCCGGAGGGGTTCTGGCCATTCCGTCAGATTCGCTGCCGATCCGCCAGGGGCGGCACCACGGGTATCACGACTCCGACCCTGCCTTTCGGGAAAAGCAGTCGAAGAAGACGTACGACCGGCTACTCCAGCGCTTCCGCGGTAAAGATCACCTGCTCGCTCCGCGGTAAGCCGGCAATTCGCTCACAGGCCGGCAACGCCTCCTAGGCTGCGTGACGTGACGTCACCTGTTGACCTGGGGCCGGGGAGTTTCGCCGAGCACACGTCCCTGCGTGTGGGTGGTGTCGTGGGAACGTGGATCGTGGCACGCACCGAGGCGGCGTGCATCGAGGCAATCGTCGAGTGCGACGACCTCGGACGGCCGGCTCTGGTTCTCGGCGGTGGCTCGAACGTCGTGTGTTCCGATGCGGCCTTCGACGGAACCGTGGTCCAGGTGGCGCCGACGGGAATCACCACCGTTGGTCGGGAGGGGCTTCTACGCGTCGTTGCGGCAGCCGGTGAGGAATGGGACGAACTTGTGCTGCGAAGCCTCGCCGCTGGATCTGCAGCCTTGGCGCCACTCAGCGGTATCCCGGGCCTTGTTGGCGCATCACCCATCCAGAACGTGGGGGCGTACGGGGCAGAAGTCTCCGATTACCTCGTCAGTGTCCGCGTCTGGGATCGCACCGGGAGATCCGTGCAGGAACTGTCAGCGCAGGAGTGCGGCTTTGGTTATCGCACGAGCCATTTCAAGCAAGAGCCGGACCGCTTCGTTGTGCTTGAGGTTGCCTTCGATCTCCCTGTCGATGAGTCTGTGTGCGTCTCCTACCCGCAACTCGCGAGCGCTGTAGGTGTCGACGTTGGGGCGAGCGCGGACGGAGTGCGAGTGCGTGAGGCCGTTCTGGAGTTACGGCGCAGCAAGGGCATGGTGCTCGATGAGCACGACCGCGATACCTGGAGCGTTGGCTCCTTCTTCGTCAATCCGATTGTCAGCGACGCCGTGGCGCGCACCTTGCCCGACGAGTGTCCACGCTTCTCGACCTCGTCGTCCTCGGACGAGGTAAAGGTGAGCGCAGCGTGGTTAATCGCAGCGAGTGGAATCGACCCCGGCTTTCAGTTGTCCGAATCCGGTGCCCGGGTGTCGACCAAGCACACGCTGGCGATCAGTAATACGGGAAGCGCAACCTGTGAAGACGTCCTCGAACTTGCCCGATGGATGCGGTCATGCGTTGCGGACAGATTCGGTGTCGAGCTCGTCGCGGAGCCGCGACTGATCGGATGCATCTTGTAGTGGTGGTGTTCGGCAGAAAGATCACTCCGCGAACGCACCCAGATTGCGAATGTTCGTTACTCGCTAAGGAGGGTCGCGATACGAGCGATCCCCTCGGTGATCTTGTCGTCCGATGTCGCGTACGACAGACGCAGATACCCGGGCGTACCGAAAGCTTCACCGGGCACGACGGCGACCTCGACCTCGTCGAGGAAGAGCGCCGCCAGTTCCGCAGACGACGCGGGACGATGGCCACGAATGTCCGAGCCCAGAACTCCCTTGACCGAGGGGTAGACGTAGAACGCTCCCTCCGGCGTGGGGCATTCGATGCCAGGAATCTGATTGAGTGCCTCGACGATGAGGCGACGACGTCGATCGAAGGCGACCTTCATGTCCTCCACGGCAGTCAGGTCCCCGCTGACCGCGGCAAGCGCGGCCATTTGCGACACGTTGGCGACGTTCGACGTTGCGTGTGACTGCAGGTTGGTGGCCGCCTTCACGACATCGGTGGGTCCGATCATCCAGCCGACACGCCATCCGGTCATCGCGTAGGTCTTGGCCACTCCATTGATGACGACGCATTGGTCAGCCAGTGGCGGAACCTCCACCGGCATCGACGAGACGACGGCGTCTCCGTAGACGAGGTGCTCGTAGATCTCATCGGTGACTACCCACAGACCGTTGTCGGCGGCCCAGGTGCCGATTGCCTCAACTTCCGCGGGGGAGTAGACGGCGCCGGTTGGGTTGGAGGGAGAGACGAATACGAGCATCGTCGTTCGTGGCGTCCGAGCTGCTTCAAGTTGTTCGATGGATGCGCGGTAGCCGGTCGTTTCGTCGGTGGGAACCTCCACCGGGACACCGCCCGCAAGGGCGATCGACTCCGGATAGGTCGTCCAGTAGGGCGCGGGGAGCAGTACCTCATCGCCCGGGTTTAGTAGGGCTGCGAAGGCGTTGTAGAGGGCTTGCTTGCCGCCGTTCGTGACAAGCACCTGATCGGCTCCGATCTCCCATCCAGAATCGCGGAGCGTTTTCTGGGCGATCGCCTCCTTCAATGCCGGTAGTCCTCCTGCGGGGCTGTACCGGTGCCACCGCGGATCGCGGCAGGCGTCGACGGCTGCGGAGACGATGTACTCAGGTGTGGGGAAATCGGGCTCGCCAGCTCCGAAGCCGATGACCGGCCGACCGGCCGCCACCAGGGCCTTGGCCTTCGCATCCACGGCCAAAGTGGCCGACTCACTCATGGAGCCGATGCGCCGAGAAATACGGTGGGCGGGGGATGTCACCGGCCCATCCTGTCAGCAGGCAGCCCCGGGGTCGCCGGCCGCCCGGACCCCTCCGTACACTTCGTCCCGCGGTACCTCGGCGTAAGCCTGCCCACAGGGTGAACGTCGTGGCCCGACCGAGGGCTGTAGCTCAATTGGTAGAGCACCGGTCTCCAAAACCGGCGGTTGGGGGTTCAAGTCCCTTCGGCCCTGCTGATCGGTGAACAGCCGGACAGTAGTAAGCGATAGGAAGGCACGGTCATGGCGGAAGTCCAGGAGCGTCAGCAGCCCAGCGGTGGGTCTGCTGGGTCCGAACGCGGCTTCTTCTCCCGGCTTGCGCTTTTCATTCGACAGGTCATTGCTGAACTCCGCAAGGTCATCTGGCCGACGCGAAAAGAACTGATCGCCTACACCACCGTGGTGTTGTTCTTCGTCCTCGTGATGGCGGGCATCATCGCGGCTTACGACTACGTCTTCACCCAGGGAGTGCTCTTCGTCTTCGGCTAGTAGACCAACGAGCCCCCACCCCACCCGAGCAAATCGAAAGAACCAAGGAGAACCCGCCGTGTCCGAGCAGGACCAACCCGTCGTCGACCCGTTCGCGGTGCCTGAGACAACCGACGCAGCCCCGGCGGAAGCCGAGACAAGCGACGTATCTCCGGACGCTGACGCGAGCGCGTCGGAATTCGTCGCCGATGAGGTGACAGCCGATGACGTTATCGTCAACCAGGCTCAAGCCGAGGCGGAAGCCGACGTTGTGGCGGAAGCGCAAGAGATCGTTGACGCGGCCGGTGCTGCCGATGCGGATGCTGTCGACGCGGATGATGAGGCGGAAAGCAACGACGATGAGGTTGATCCCGCCGAGGCGTTCCGCAGCGAAATGCGCATCGCCCCCGGTGATTGGTACGTCGTTCACTCGTACTCGGGTTATGAGAACAAGGTGAAGGGCAATATCGAGGCTCGCACGACAACTTTGAACATGGAGGATTACATCTTCCAGGTCGAAGTTCCCATGGAGGAAGTCACAGAAATCAAAAGTGGTGTGCGCAAGCAGGTGAAGCGCAACAAGTTCCCGGGCTACGTCTTGGTGCGGATGGATTTGACGGATGAGTCCTGGGGCGTTGTTCGGCACACTCCCGGTGTGACCGGCTTCGTCGGAAACGGCCATTCACCGGCGCCCCTGTCGTTGGACGAGGTCGTCAACATCCTGGCTCCGGCACCAGAGAAGAAGCCGGCTGCTGCCGCGGGCACGACGAGCGTCGCCGACGATGCCGCGGCCGCGGTCGCCCCGGTAGAAATCGACTTCTCCGTGGGTGACTCGGTGACCGTCGTCGATGGTCCGTTCGCTACGTTGCACGCCACGATTTCCGAGATCAACATCGAGGCTCAGAAGGTGACCGGGCTCGTGGAGATCTTTGGTCGCGAAACCCCGGTTGAACTGGCGTTCAATCAAATCCACAAGAACTAGGTCGAGCACACAAGTGGCCGGCACCCGCCGGCTCTGAAGGAAGCAGAGAGAAGATGGCACCGAAGAAGAAGGTCGAAGGCCTCATTAAGTTGCAGATCGAGGCTGGTCAAGCCAACCCGGCACCGCCTGTTGGCCCGGCACTCGGCCAGCATGGCGTCAACATCATGGACTTCTGCAAGGCGTACAACGCCGCGACGGAGGACAAGCGCGGGCAAGTTATTCCTGTCGAGATCACTGTCTACGAGGATCGCTCGTTCGACTTCGTGCTCAAGACCCCACCAGCCGCCAAGTTGATCTTGAAGGCTGCAGGTGTTCCGAAGGGTTCGGGGACGCCGCACACCGTCAAGGCCGGGTCCATCACCAAGGACCAGGTCCGTGAGATCGCCGAAACCAAGATGCCGGACTTGAATGCCAATGACGTGGACGCCGCGATGCGCATTATCGAAGGCACGGCCCGTCAGATGGGCATCACGGTCTCGTAGTCTTTGTAATTCCGTACTTCTTTTTGCGGACTATTCACACAACAACTGAATAATCACCATCGTGGGAGAGCCAGCGCGGCTCGCACACCACACCTGCCGATAAGGAGAGCAGTGATGAAGCGCAGCAAGGCATATCAGCAAGCCCTCGAGAAGATCGAGGAAGACAAGATCTACAGCCCTATGGGCGCCATCAAGATCATCAAGGACACGGTTTCCACGAAGTTCGATCCGACCGTCGATGTGTCCATGCGCATGGGCGTCGATCCGCGAAAGGCGGACCAGGCGGTCCGTGGCACCGTCAACCTTCCCCACGGAACGGGAAAGACCTCCCGAGTACTCGTGTTCGCCGGAGGCGAGAAAGCCGATGAGGCTCGCGAGGCGGGTGCGGATTTTGTCGGAGCGGACGACATGCTCGAGAAGGTCAAGGGTGGTTGGACCGACTTCGATGCCGTTGTTGCGACGCCAGACATGATGGGCAAGGTCGGCACCCTCGGTAAGGTTCTCGGCCCCCGAGGTTTGATGCCGAACCCCAAGACTGGCACCGTCACGATGGACGTCGCAAAGGCCGTCGGCGATATCAAGGGGGGCAAGATCGAGTTTCGTCTCGATAAGCACGCCAACCTGCAGTTCCCGATCGGCAAGGCCTCTTTCACCGCGGAACAGCTCAATGACAACTTCACGGCCGTCGTGGATGAGATCAATCGGATGAAGCCGTCCGCTGCCAAGGGGCGCTACATCAAGAAGGCGACGCTGTCTTCCACGATGGGCCCGGGGATCCCGATCGATCCCGCCAAGAGCGAGGACGACGACTTCTAAACGACAATTCCTCGGCCGAGTGCTGCATTTCGACAGCGTGGTGAGCGTGGCGTCGTTGATGCGATCAGCTGATCGGTATTTACGGTGATGATGTCGGTCGCCTCCGACTGGAGTCACGGTCGCATTACGTCGATCAAGGGTGAATCAACTCTTGCCGTCGTCATTCCTGCCCGAGATGAGGAAGGCACCATCGGACAGGTGGTGTCGGCAATCGCTGCAGAACTTGGCGGGCTCGTCGATGAACTTGTGGTGATGGACTCGCTGTCGTCGGATCGCACCGCGGCCGTTGCTACCGACGCGGGAGCTCGGGTCCACTCGGTGGCGGATGTTCGACCGGACCTCGGTGTTCACCCCGGCAAGGGCGAGGCGTTGTGGAAGTCGCAATTCGTCACGTCCGCTGATGTGGTCGCCTTCATTGATGCGGACCTGACCGAGTGGGGCACACATTTCGTCCTCGGGGTGGTCGGACCTCTCCTCGCAGACCCCCGGGTCGTCCTGAGTCGTGGTTTCTATGACCGGGTCTTAGACATTGACGGCGACGTCACGCTGGAAGGTGGACGCGTTACCGAACTTATGGCCCGGCCATGGCTGACCCTTTTTCGTCCGGAGTTGGGGTCAATGGTGCAACCGCTCGCGGGAGAGTGGGCGATTCGGCGGAACGTGTTCGAGCGATTGCACGTGCCGATCGGATACGGAGTGGAGTTCTCCACACTGCTCGATGTGTACGACGAGTGGGGGATCGACAGCATTGCTCAGGTGGATCTTGGGCGTCGCGCCCATCGACACCAGAACATCCACGACCTGTCGGTGATGGCCGTCGAGATCCTCGCGACCGCCGAGCGCCGGCGCACGCGAACGGCAGAACCCGCAGCCACCGATGCCTTCAGCGCCGATGTTCAACTAGCTCGCTTGTCGGAGCACCGGCAGTGGAGTTACCGAGCGGTGCCCGTGACCGAACGCCCGCCAGCCAGCACGCTGATCGGCCCACTCGACTGACCGACTATCGTCTGTGAGTTACAGGATCTACTGTCTGGACGCCGTCAGCATCCGAGGCCACTGCCGACCAGGGGAGGGAAGCTGTGAAGTACCACCTTCCATTGACCCATCCTCTGCTTCAGACGGTCGACATCAGCGTCTCCTTCGGTGGACTGCAGATTCTCGACGACGTCAGTATCGGAATTCCTGAGGGTTCGGTCACCGGCCTTATCGGTCCCAACGGTGCGGGGAAGACGACCGTCTTCAACGTGATGACGGGCTTCGTCAAACCGGACTCCGGCAAGGTGAAGTACGAAGGCAACCGGCTCCGCCACGTGAAGACCCACCACCTGACCAAGATGGGAATCTCCCGAACTCTCCAGGGTGTCGGCCTGTTCCCCTCTTTGACGGCGCGCGAGAACGTCATGTTGGGAGCCTCTGGTCACGTGCGCTCAGGCATCGTCGCGGACGCACTCGCCATGCCATGGACCGACGCCGAGCAGCGACACGTTCGGGAGAAGGCCGAGGCGGCTATGGCAGAACTGGGTGTTCTCGGCGAGGCGGACCGCCTGCCCGGTGAGATGCCCTATCCGGTGCAAAAGCGTGTAGCGCTGGCCCGAGCTCTGGTCAGCGACCCAAAGGTTCTCCTGCTGGATGAGCCGGCGGGTGGCATCGGTGCCGCGGACATGCACGAGTTGGGTCGACTGATCCGCAGTTGGGTGCCCGAGCGCACCGTCTTACTGGTGGAACACCACATGGAACTCGTTATGGAGGTCTGCGACCTCATCTGGGTTCTGGATGCGGGCAAAGTGATCGCCGCGGGGTCGCCGGAGGAAGTGCGCAACGACCCGGCCGTCTTGGCCGCCTACCTGGGCGAAGACGATCACGAAGACGATCACGAGACGGTGCACTGATGCTGCGGATCGACGGGCTGTCAGTCAATTACGGAGCGGTAGAAGCCCTCAAGAACGTGTCGTTGGACGTACCGCCCGGACGAGTGACCGCTGTCATCGGCGCCAACGGTGCAGGGAAGTCGACGTTGATGCGGACACTCGCTGGTCTGGAGAAACCGCTGACGGGACGGGTTCTGTTCAACGACGAGGACATCACGGGAGGCAAGCCTGAGGACATCGTTCGCACGGGCATTGCTCTGGTGCCCGAGGGCCGCTCCACCATCTCCGATCTGACCGTGGAAGAGAATCTGAAGTTGGGCGGCATGTGGCGAACGCACGCCCAGCGGGCAACGTCGTTGACGCGCGTCTACGCGCTGTTCCCGGTGCTCGGAGAGCGCCGAGACCTCGGAGCCGACACCCTGAGTGGCGGAGAACGGCAGCAGTTGGCGATTGGTCGCGCCCTCATGACTGGGCCTCAAGCGCTCCTCCTCGATGAGCCCTCGCTCGGCCTCGCACCGCTGATCGTCACCCAGATCCTGGAACTCGTTGAGCTCATGGCTCGCGACTCGGGCTTGGCGGTACTGCTGGTGGAGCAGAACGCGGCCACGGCTCTTCGCGTGGCGAAGACCGGGATCGTTCTCAACCTGGGCGAGATCGTGAAGAGCGGACCGGCCCAGGAGATCGCACAAGACGAGGAGTTGCGTCATGCCTACCTCGGCTACTAGGCCTGGCAGGCCATCACGGCTCTCACCGCCAGTTACGTTCTGCGCCCCGAACGGGGGGATCGTGCCGTGATCGACTTCATCGACTATTTGCTCGGCGGTATTTCCTCCGGAGCAATCATCGCTTTGATGGCGCTGGCGCTTGTTCTGGTCTGGCGCTCGACCCGGGTGGTGAACTTCGCTCAACTCGGACAAGCGATGTTCACGACCTACGTTGCGTTGACCGTCCGCGAGTTGACCGGATCGTGGTTCCTGGGGTTAATCATCGCGATGGCGGCCGGCCTCGTCGTCGGCGTGATCGTTCACTTCCTTGTCATCCGCCCGGTGAAGCGCCTGGACACATCGGGCGCCATCATTGCGACCTTCGGTGTTCTGATCGCCCTCGAGGCGCTCGCGGCGATGGTGTGGGGAGGAGACCCCGAGGCCTTCCCGCCCCCCATCAATAACTCTGGTTATGAGGTCTTCGGGCGGATCTGGCCGTTCTCGCCCTACGACCTCCTCGTGCTCGCATCTGTCGTGGTCTTGGTTCTTGCTCTGAGTGTGGTTTTCACCCGAACGAATGTCGGTCTCGCGATGCGGGCATCGGCGTTCAACCCGGAGGTCGCTCGACTGTCCGGTGTTCGCGTGAATCGGATGTTGGTGCTCGGATGGGCCATCGCCGGTCTGGTCGGAGCCGTCGCAGGTGTGCTGGTGGCACCGCTGTCCACGCTTTCGCCCACCAGCTTCGACATCTTCCTCGTCTTCGCGTTCACCGCCGCAGTGATCGGTGGCCTGGACAGCCTCGTCGGAGCCGTGGCCTTCGGTATCGGCACAGGTCTGGTGATCGCCTTGGTCTCCGGCTACAGCGATTCGAGCAATGCGCCGCTGGTTGCGCTGGTGCTTTTGGTGCTGAACCTGCTCTTCAAGCCCGAGGGAGTGTTCTCCCATCACAAGGCGCGGGCGGTGTAGTCGATGGAGGCTCTCGTTCAGCGATTCCCGGGTGCGCGCCTCGGGGTGAACGCCGTCACCGCACTGGTTATTTGGGGCCTGCTTACCTGGGTGAACCAGGTCATCGAGCCGTTGATGAGTTACTACCTGGCAACCGCTGCGATGTACGCCACGGCCATGTTCGGGATGACCATCCTGCTGGGCCTGTCCGGTCAGGTCTCGCTCGGCAATGGCGCGCTGATGGCCATCGGGGGATACATCTTCGCGTTGACGTCCATGAACTGGCAGACGGTTCCGATCCTGGGAACCCCGTGGAATGCCGTGTGGTCGATGGTCTTTGCAGGATTCGGCGGCGTCGTCTTCGGCGCGGCTATCGGTGGGATCGCGGCCCGGCTGCGCGGGCCGTACCTCGCGGGTCTCACTCTTGGTATCGCCGTCGGAGTGCCGGCGATCGCCAATCGGTTCCCCGAACTTCTCGGCGGAGAAAACGGCCTGATGCTTCAGGTTCCGTATCCGGCGGGCGGCTACACCAGCGGCGATACATCGGACGAAGCCGTGGACGACGGTGGCGAGGTGCCGCTGGACGAGGAACCGGTGTACGAGGAGTTGCCGGACGACTTCGGTGATTTCGAAGACGAGTTCAGCGATGAACTCGACAGTGACTCCGGTGATCTTTCCGACGAGGATCTGCTCACCGAGGACGACTTCCTTAGTGATGACGATTTCCTGACCGACGAGGATTTCACTACCGAGGACGGCTTCGAGGCGGGAATCGATGAGGAGATCCCCGAGGAGGATCTGCTCAGTGAGGACGACTTCCTTAGTGATGACGATTTCCTGACCGACGAGGATTTCACCACCGAGGACGGCTTCGAGGCGGATATCGAGTCTGATGCCGGTGCGGACCTCGATGCAGGCCTCGATGGTGGCAGCGAGGCGAGTGAGGGCGCGGATATCACCGATCCGGCGGCCGACCTCGACCTCGCCGGAGTCGATGCGGGGGTGGATGCCGGTTTCGCGATCGAGCAGTGGCAAGCATCCATGGCCATCGCTGTCGCCTGCGTGGTGGGCTTCATCGCCCTGAATCTGGTCCGGGGCCGCCAGGGACGCGTGTGGCAGGCGGTGCGAGACGACCCGATCGCGGCGGCGGTGTCGGGAATTTCCCCCGCAGGATCGAAGATCAGCGCTTTCGTGGTCAGCAGTCTGTTCGCAGCCCTCGCAGGAGCCGTTTTCGCACAGATCCTGACCTATGTGGGTCCGGGTGCCTTCACGCTCGGGCTATCGCTCTCCCTCCTCGTCGGCATCGTTCTCGGAGGACGGAACTCCTTCATCGGGGCCATCATCGGAGCCGTAATCTTGGTGTGGCTTCCGGAATTCGTCCTCGACGTGTCCGCGGATCGCGGATGGCAGGATCAGATAACCAATAACGCACCCAACTTCATTTACGGCCTGCTGGTGGTTCTGGTGGTCCTCGCGGCGCCGGGGGGAATCGTCGGGGGGATCCAGAGCCTCGCCGGACGACTCCGTGGGCAGGCCAAGTCCTCCTCGAGTCCCTGACCGCGGAGCCCATCTCGTAGGGAAGGCGCCGGTTCGCCCCGGCGTGACTCCGAGCGGGCGCCCTAGGGGAGACCGACCTGGGGGCGGGGGCCTTGTTTCGGGAAAGTCGTTGCCCTCTGGGGCCGTTGTGACTACCCTCACGTCAGCGTACGTTCATCTCGTATTCACGTGGCACCGGCGACGTGAGGGTGACGTTCTTGAAGGGGAGGAATCCACGTGGGTAAGGCTTTCGCTACGCGAGCAATCGCCGTCGCCTCGATCACGGCGTTGGGTATTGCA
>WLWE01001859.1_pt1 | contig 14578 bp, 11 predicted proteins | sample 6718301 | NCBI WGS metagenome assembly WLWE01 (sample SAMN12718691, study PRJNA515312) | sponge metagenome | isolation source: marine sponge | host: Mycale hentscheli | place: New Zealand: South Island, Marlborough, Capsize Point | collected 2003-05-01 | reverse complement strand
AGACAGGCTTCGGTGGAGCGTGTCCACGTGGACCGAAAGTAAGCACAGTCGCTGCTCCAACGCCCACAATCAAAATGCCTGCAAGAAAGAACGGGCTCAACGCAGATGTCGGAGTATGCGATAAGCTCAGTGTAGTAAGCGTATTGATCACTGGTGCGCAACCAAACACCACTGGCATAACCGTAAATGGTTTGCCTCCACAGGCAAAAGCGAGAATTGTTCCCAGAGCACCAATAGCACCAAGAGAACCCGCAGCGGTACTCCAGGCAACTCCAACAAGACTCCAACTGCCTTTATCACCGAGTGGCTGGAGGAGCGAAAGCGGCACAAGAACCGCAATAAGGAAATAGGCTATACCGATACATATTAAAGGTCGAAAGCGACTTCCTCCCATCGCTGCCTGGCCTTTATGGAGAACGGGACCATATACCCCCCAACTTAAAAGCGCCAAAGAAACGGCTAGGAGTATCTCAATAAACCGTTCTGCTTTCTTTTCGACAGCAACAGCCTCACTGCTATCGACCTGAACTGCTGCAGTCACTTGTGGTGCATCGGGCTTGGAATGTACTTGAGGCTTGAAGATCAACACGGTGACGGCACCAGTAATCACAAGAATGAGTCCAGCAAGAAAAGGTGCCTTCAACTGATCAAAAGATTTATTGAGATACGCGCTCGTAAGCGTATTCACAACAGGTGCTCCACCGAACACAAGGGGCATCACATAAATCGGATTACCTCCAGCAGTAAGCGCAAGAATGACTCCTAATGCCCCAAGGGAGCCGGCCACACCCGAAAGCATGCTCCATAGAACACCTTTCGACGTCCAACTGCCTTTTTCTCCCGCTCGCCACAGCAATGCTACAGGCGCAATCACAGCAATAAGAAAATATGCCAGCCCTACGCAGACAAACGGTCGCAATGCTGATTGCATTGAATCCCGTCCAAAATGGAGGACTGGTCCGTACACACCCCAACAGATGGCTGTTAGAGCAATGGCTGCGAGCATACCAAAGACATGAGTCATTCAATGTTCTCCAAATTCGACGGATGGGCTGCACCCATATGAGAAACCATATCCAGCAGCTCACCTGTTGCATGTGCTACATCATCAACAGAAAGCCCTACCATACAGTCATGATGCTCCAGTGGACAGATGCGCTGCCCACACGGTGAACAAGGCAGTTCTTTTCGTAGTTCTATAAGATTCTTGTGGTCTGACATTCCAAGCCGTGGATCCATAGGGCCGTGAAGAACAACCGTTGGCGTTCGGAATGCAGCAGCAATGTGACGGGGGCCACTATCCGTCGTAATTACAATAGACGCACGACGCAACAACGCTTTCGATAATCCAAATGGAAGTTTATCAACATCGGCAAGGCTTCGCACTCTCGAATCATTAAGTGATAACTCAAGAGACCGAGCATCATCGCGTTCACCAGGTCCACAATGGACAACGATCCGGCCATCTGGATACGAATGGAGTAATTGCCTTGCGAGAGAAACAAACCTTTCCCCCCCCCACGATTTAGCCGGGCCATAGGCAGCGTTATCATTAAATACAAAGAGTGGCTGGCTATTGCTTTGAGTCCAACCTTCAAAGAACTGTGACATTAATGAGTCCATTAACTCTTCATCCTTTGGCAGAGTTGCCAACTCAAGCTCCAAGGGTTGCCTCGGTATGCCTATTTGCTCAGCAAGATCCATCGAGTGCTGTGCTGTTGACATGACTTCAACCTGCCAACCATCCCGGATAGGGAAAAGAGGATCCGTTAGAAGGAACCTTCTTCCGTGCCGAGCATAGCCAACCCGTCTCCGACATCCACCCCACCAGGCAAGAGCCGCTGACGATAGAGAATTTGGAACAAGAAGTGCGATATCCGGACGATCAGAACGCAATGCCGATGCTGCCTGCTGAAAACTCGATTCCTGCTTTTTGCTATGGCGATCGTATGCAATGAATTCATCAAACCAATTCGTTCCAGCCAAAATATCCTGAAACAATGGTTTCACAACTGCAGTGAGTTTGGCGCCCTTACCAAAATGCTGTCTGACTGCACGGATCATGGGCGTCGACATAACAAGATCACCGACCCATCGCGGCAGTATTATTGCGATATGCATTGGGACTAAACGTTCCTTACGAGCCATTCCTAAATAAGGCGTTTTCTCTGATACCACGAACGCCACCCTACCGCTTACCATACCTATGATGCAAACGGGATTCAGGACCTGCTATTCACTCAATGGTCGATTGGCAACAGGCAACCACAAGCCTGCAGTTAGGCTTACAATTGTACCTGCGACAAATGTTCCTCCTGCTGAAAACAGCAGCCAGCCCCATGGAAGAGACTGCTCTGCACCACGTGTGAAAGGAATCGCAGCCAAAAAACCACTCATGCCACCTAAGAGAATACCGAGTGCAATGAGAATCATTGATTCAAGCCACAGTACCATTCCAAGCCGCCTTCGCCTGAATCCCATCGCAAGCAGAATGGCGAGCGTGTTTCGTCGCTCAAACACCCCCTGCATTGCAACTCCAGCAACTCCCACGGTACCAAGAAAGAGGCCGAGGGTTCCGAGACTTTGAAATCCAGCAAGAAATGTGTTCTGCACTGCGAACAGACGGCTCAGTCGATCTTGAGTAGTCTCCAAGCGGACGCCGAAATCTGCCCAAGCAGCCGCTAGCGACTGCTCGGTTTGGTCTCGACTCACAGACTCAGTGACGTCTGCGTGTGGGTTTCTTGGCATATCGACCAACGCCATGGCGTATCCGCTCTGCAAGGGAAATACCCGCGTGAAATCACTCTCTCCAATGAGAACCAGTCCTTGCAAAATACTCGGTTCAAGTAATCCAACTATGCGACACCGAACTCCATCTTGTTGCGCACCGGAAACAACATCTTTTGATATTGTGCCGCTCGCAGGATCCAATCTCACAATTGATCCAAGCCCTCCTAATTTCAAAGCCCACTGAGAAGTCGCCGCGTCAACAACAATTGGAATTTCTCTATCTTTCGTTTCGGACTTTTGCAGCAGATGCCATGGACTCTTTTGATCATCGCGTAGCGCAATGTGATCTAGAAAGCGGAAGCCGCCTCGGTCAAGAAATGAATCCGGTAACCCAACTACACGTGGATTCCTCGTTGCAAAAAGATTTGAACAATTCGCATCATCACCTTGATTGGCACGAAGAAGCACAATGGTTGATTGCTCAAGAAGTTCACATTGGTTTGCATTGAGACTAAGAAGTTTGCTTACCGACGGAATACTTGGGTTGAGGCTCGTAGGATTGGCGAATTTCGCAACATGTGTCCACCCACCTGTTGGAGAGTTCCGTTTTCCGCGGTCTCCTGAATCTACCAACTCAAAACCCGATACAAACACAATGAGAAACTCGGCAAGACACACCATGAGAACTACGGACAGACTTCGAAATGGACGCCGCAATACATTCCGTCCAGCGAGTCCAATAAGCGAACTGACTGCTCCCCATGGACGGATCCAAGAAGGGAGGCACGCAAAGCCAGCAACGGAGCCGTGAAAAAGTCGCAGAGGGGGTTGGACGCCAGTTCTTAGCGCCGCTGTAAAGACAGCAGCCATGGCAATACAGACCGTCATTGTCGCTCCGAAAAAAAGCGTCGTTATGCTTGGGGTCGCCATAGTAAAAATAGTGGCTGCCTCACCTTCAATTCCATTCGACCATGCTTCACCCAGCTGCACCAAGAGCACCTGCGACCACAACGGACTCAAAAATGTACCGACAAGAACACCAAGACAAATGGGCACTCCTGCAACGGCAATAAGCACCTTGGCAATCCGTCTTGGACGCCACCCAATTGCTGCAAGCACACCGAATGTCCGATGCTGTGAGGAGACAAGGAGTCCAAAACATAGCCACAACAGAATAATTGCAGCCATAACAAGAAAACTGGAAAGAGTTAAAAAGAGGATGCCAAACGGCGTTGACCCTTTCGCAGCAGCATGTGCACGGGCAGCCAAGGGGCGAATTACCAAGCCCACAGATTGTGGTGGGACAGCATCAGCCAGGCTGACAGCAAGCTCGTCCAGTTTTTCCTGCGGGAGAGACGGAAGATGCCACGCTGTTGTTTTACCAAAGCGACTTCCGGCTATCTCACGAGCCCTTCCAAGAGGCATAAACATCTTGGGCGCTGACCCATATCGCTTCCAATATTGATCATCTTCGTCATGCGGTGCAGTTGTACGAACACGTTCTCGTTCAAAAGGGAAGGGGGGATCCCAGTCTGCAATCGATTCTTCATCAGTCAAACCTTTGACCGAAGGCACAACATCCTCGGATTTTGCCAGGCCACTCATTGCCGCAATTCCAGCCACGCGACACTGATAAATCCTTTCAGTCACACTGCCATGAATTGTTTCCGGCACAAATGAACGAAAACTTATTTCATCCCCAACAGAAACCGGACTTCCTTGCGCGGCCAGATCATCAGCAAGCCAGCTGTTGATAACGACTTCGTCCCCAGAAGGCATTGGCAATAATTTTCCACTTTTATCAACAAGATCACCCACTGGATGAGATGTGCTTTGGATTCCAAGAACAGTTGAATACGGAACCCGTGCCGTCGCTGCTTCACTTCCTCCATAGATCTCATTTGCAAGAAACACAAGCGACGGCACTCCTCCCAAGTCAGCCATCGCATCTTGTGCTGCAGCGTCTACCGTTTGCTCAAGAACCATCCTCCGACTCGTAAGGCCTATCCATACGCCGTCTGGGTCACGAATAAACGAAAATCCAAGATCAGCCAACGAAGGCTTTAAACATTGACTTAAAATATCGTCAAAACTTTCGTGACAGGCGTCTTCTGCAAGAAGAATTCCGTTTCTTTTATCGGACCATCCAAGAAGCTCTTCAGCAAGAGTCAGAGAAACCAAGGCAACGCCAGCGGGTGGCTCAGTTGAGGATAGCGAAAAGTCTCCGACACTCCCGGGGGGTAAAGTAGCAGTAAGAATTACACGCCGACTGCGACTAGAACCTTGACGGCTGCCAAGCGGCATATCAGAAGGCACTGCAGATCGCTCATTCACGCGAAGAACGACGGGATCTCCTACTTTCAATTCGAGAAGGTCCACCAGTCGTTGGCTTAATTGAACCCCTTTCCGTTTTGAGGCCGCTACATCAAAACGAAGAGCAGATGGTTTGTCACACCCAAGAAGTGTGGCAATAGTTGAGGCCCGCGACTGCCCCCCACCCGCTGGACGTTCAACCGTCATTTCTACGATGACAGCTGGAATAAGCTCGGGATTACATTTAGAAGTTTTGACATCAACCTGTTGTTGAAAGGACGCGTTGAGTCTTTCCGAGAAATTCTTCCCAAAGGGTTCTTCACCAATTATTGCGACTACAATTCCTCCTAGTCGCTGGTTAGCCATTTGAAGGAGTCCGCGCTGTATTGAATCTCCAACTCCGAGGCTGCCACTAACCACAATGGCGATCACTGAAGCTGTGCCTGCAAGAGCCAGTAGCTGCGGAAGCCATTGCCAGATACAACAAATAACTAAACTTCGGACCGAACGGATTGGCTGTGAAGTACTCTGCTGAGAATTTTTCATGGTATGAGACGGCCATCAGTGAGACGGAGCCGACGCCCCTGCGGACATCCAGCAACACGCTCTGCTACGGATTCATCATGAGTCACAATACAGAGCAGGCTTCCTGTTTCATCGACCAATTCATGAAGAAGGTCAATCACATGGACAGCCGAATTCGAGTCAAGCTGTCCCGTTGGCTCATCAGCCAACAGCAGTGTGGGGCACAACAAAAGGGCACGGGCCACCGCAACTCGTTGTCGTTCTCCTCCAGAAAGCTCAGCAGGCAAGTGACTCGTTCGATTCTTTAATCCAACACGTTCCAATAAGGATCGGGCTCGCTCGACAAGTGAATCCTTGACTCTTCCGCTGGCCAATGCCGGCAACAACACATTATCGATCGCCGTACACGATTCAAGCAGACAATGATCCTGGAAGACAAACCCAACATGGTGGTTCCGAAAATCAGCACGACGAGCTGCATTTAATTCGTACGGATTCACGTCACTCAGGTGCAAGGAGCCTGAGGTGGGTGGCTCCAGTCCTCCTAAAATAGCCAACAGCGTACTTTTCCCTGAGCCACTTGGCCCCATCACAACAATCCGTTCACCCTCACCACCAGATAGACTTACTTCTGACAATATATCCAACGAGCCTGACGGCGTCGGAAATGACTTCGATAGTAATTCTGCTTTAAGCACGAGACTGAAACCCCAGACCAGTGTGTTGAGGTGTTTTTAGTGGCTATTGAGTTGGCAACTGATGAGCCTTCATACGCTCCAAAATACTGGCTGAAAGCCTCACAGGTAACGGCTTCTTCCCATGCCGCATGAGACACCGTACAACAACGACTGTTCCCGTAGCAACGAGGCTTCCCGAATTCTCAAAACGAAAACAGTACGTGACACTTGAGCTGCCTAGTTCAGCAACAGCAATGAAGACATCGAGTGTGTCACCAAACCGAACAGCCGCTTTATAATCTGCAGACACAGAAACCCGAGGCCAACTCACCTCTATCTCATGGCCGGTTTCTTCGGAGGCAAGTTCCTGACGAAGAGAGTCCATGTCTTCTGGGTCGTTATCGACAACACGGATACCGAGTTCTCTCAAAAACTCGTGCTCAGTGGACTCCATCCAGAAAAAGAATGCAGAAAAATGTGCAATCCCTGCCGCATCAGTATCACGGAACTCAACGATCCGACTGCACCTGAACCACGAGTCTGAGGTAGGTTCACGTGCCATAAAAACCTGCCGTCTCAATCAGCAACGTAAGGCAAAAGAGCCATGAACCGTGCACGCTTAATAGCCTGCGTAACAGCATGCTGACTAACAGCAGTACACCCTGTTTTTCGCCGGCCGATAATCTTCGCTTGCCGATTCACCATTTTCCCAATGAGCTCGAGATCCTTGTAATCTACATACATAGGCCGAGGACGAACCCCATCAATAAAAATGGGATCTCTTCTCTTTGCTTTAAGCTTCGGCTTCGCACGTTTTCGGGGGGCCTTCGAAAACTTTTTCTTACCAGGCATCGGGCTCATCTAAAAACTCTCACATCACAGGTAAATAGGTATCAACGCAAACTTACTGCAGCCGCTGCCCTGATTGTCAAATTTTGAGCCGCACCAATCACGTGATACGCGCTTTGTCCAAACAGAGCTACCGGAATATAACGCACGCTGCCCGTATTGCACGGGGGGCTTACCCAATCGAGTAACCCCCCGATTCATACAGATATTATTTCGAGCGTTAACTCAGAATATCAAAAAGTATTTTAGTACCGATCACCGTAGCCACCACGACCACCGCCACCGCCACCGCCACCGCCACCGCCACCGTAGCCACGACCGCCGCCGCCGCCACCGTAACCGCGACCACCGCCACCACCACCTGATCGTGGCGTTCGCTCACGAGCTTCGTTGACAGTCAATGGGCGACCGTTCATTTCGTGTCCGTTGAGAGCGTTTACAGCTGCCTGCATACCCTCATCGGATTCCATTTCAACAAATCCGAAACCGCGCGACCGACCGGTCTCACGATCTGAAATAACTTCAGCTGAGCTAACCGCTCCATGCTCAGCAAACATTGCCTCCAAGTCGGCAGACGTGGTCGACCATGGGAGGTTTCCCACGTAAATCTTCCGGGACATAAACCTTGCAACCTCAAAACCATTGGGAGTTAGAAAAAATAAACGACTGTGACTCACGCCAAATGCACAAGCCGCAACTCCCAAAGCGATTTGGAGTGCAGACGCGGATCGGTCGAACGATCATGTTGTAACACGCGAATTGGTCAATGCCAACTCAAAACCATCCAATAAGACAATCCAAAGCACCAACTTCGGTGACAGACGCTCGATGACAGGCATTTTGAGGCCTTTAAACTACTTGCTATACTCCGCCTCTGTGGGGGGTGAGTCACCCGTTCATTGCTAGGGCAGGAAAGGTTTTTTTACCAAAGTTTTGGCAAACGTCCCTATTTTATGTGAGAGTTCATTAAATCAAGTGACCGACATTCCACGAACATGTCCGAAATGCGATGCAGCTATTTTCGTCGAGGAAGGCCGAGTGTCTGCATGCTTGGTCTGTCACGCATCACAGGTACATGATAAGCCAAACGTAGATCAAAAATGGCGGGTCTGCCCAAACTGTGACGTTTTATTCCAATCGCCGTCTGTCAAGGTTGTTTGCTGCCCAAACTGCCAGACGAACCAAATTCATCCAGAGAAAGATGGCGTCGTTCAGTGGGTACCAGACCATTCAGCGTCACGAGTTCACACTGATCTCAGCCACCGAGACCCGCCGCTGTCTCAGTCCACCCACAACTCTAAACAAACACCTCTCAAATTATTTTTTTCCTGGTGGCAACCGTATCAAGCATCAATTGAACGGTTTTTTGTAACACTCTGGCCGACTTCACTCCTCACATTCACACCAGAAGAGAGAAGAGCCCTTCGTTTAGCGGCACGTGGCGCCTACAAAATCTCAGAAATAAATGACCCTCGCATCGCAAAATGGTTGACTCGCCGAGGAGGTTCATCAGCAGTCAGTGGTCTTGAGAAAATTCAACCTGAAATAGCAGGACATTTAGTCAAAACATTTGAATCTCTACGCCTTAATGGCATTCAATTTATTGATGAACAACTTGCACGCTCTTTGGTTCGACACAATGGCCGCACCCTCTATCTCGACAATCTGCGTCACGTTGATATTGAAGTGCTTGAAATCTTGATCACTCATGCCGGTCGAGGGTTATCGCTTGGAGGTCTTAAAAATATTTCGATACAAGAAGCTTCTATCCTTTCCAGGTATCGTGGGCGACTCTCTTTAAACAGCCTCGACAATTTGAAATCGGAGGTACTCGCAGCACTTGTTCAGCATGCCGGGAAGAGCATGTCTCTCGCATCACTAAGAACGCTGTCTCTGCCACAAGCCCAACAACTAAAACAGTACCAAGGTGACCTGTACCTTCGTGGGATTCGAGAACTTTCTCCTGGCACCGACAAGGAATTTATTAGTTTTCCAGGAAAAATTGTGCTAAAGCATCATGAACGAAGACCGCACGAAACATACGATACAGTCGATGACTCAACTGAAAGCAATGCCGCACGTATTTCGCTGGGAATTGTCATAGCTGCCTGCATGGCAGCACTTTTCGCCCTACTCGTGGCTGCCTTGAGCAGTCTCTAGTGCGGCTCGCGATGCATGGTCTTACCGAGTCAACACTGGAGTGAGCCAGATCCCCCAGTCATTGGCTTTCCCGTCACCAGCCTCTTCGGTAGCAAGAACCAGTTCCTTCACTCCTGTCAGATTAATTGCATACGATTCTGTTTTGCCCGGCCGAACAACCGGCGATCGAAAAATTTCTTTATCGTCTGCATAAATTACGAAAATAACCGTACCACCAGCCTGGCTTGGAAGCCCGCATTCTCCGCTTAATTGCCGCCATGCACCATTAAGAGAATACTGATGTTCAGATGAGGCATGAGCGTAAATCCCTGACTCAAATAGTTTTCCAGCTGATTCAAGAAACGGATCTTTTCGTGGCAGGTTGTCATACGTTGGTCCTCCCCACCCGACAAATGCCCGCGTTGGCTCGACTCTCGACAGGAGCAGCGAATCAACTGATGCCGGCGCACGATCAGCCTTCACCATTTTCCTCCTTTTTTCACGCCCGCCCAGCACGGCATTAGCGTATCGAGAGGCTTCCTCATCAACAGGTACTGCCTGTCTTGCCGCTTCAACACCTTTTTCAGCTAGCACATTAGAAAATTCTCGAAGTGCAAAGAGACATCTCATCGTTCTGATATCAACAGTGCCATTATTCCCCACTGCATACGGGAATTGAATTGTTGTCGTGGAACCATTTGCATGACAGGCCACGACTCTCAGGCTAGCGGGCTTCCCAACTACCAGGTCATCGCAGACAAAAGTAAACATACCGTGCTGATCAGGCGTTGTGGTAATAGCCCGTGCGTCATAGTCCTGCCGGCCGTCTGGATCGAGGTAACCAACGAGTGCATACACTGGCGGCGAGCCCTCAACGCAACCTGTAACTCGAAAAGCCTTCTGGCCATCAGCTTGGATGACTTTCAAGTCACGAAAAACCGCTCGCCCTTTACGCCTGAAATCTTTTAGAGAGTTTGAAAACTGAGGGTGCGAGGCGAGCCGAAGTGCATGGGCACGTGACAAAAAGGTTCCACTACCTTCATTCCGTATCTCATCGCCATACGTGCGATTCCCACTACCCATCAACGCAGTACCAGACTGAGTCTCGTCTGCACTCCCGCGGCAATGCGGCAAACCAAGTGCGTGTCCAAGCTCATGAGCCATACCTCCAATAAAAATTGAATTATGTTTCCCCAACGAAATACGCCCATATTCTCCATCAGTAATTAAAGGCGTCTTTCGTGGGAGATGCTTAATATCCAATTCTTCGCTATCAAGTTGCCATGCGACCCCCTTGCGCCAATCGCCACCAGCATAATACGGGCTTTTGTGAGAAAAAATTTTCTTCTTTGGATCCCACTCTGCAAGGTTCGTGAAAATCATGATCGTCTCCTGATCAATACGAATTCCTTTTTCTCGAAGGACTATCGCACACTCCTCTTTAATTCTATTTCCATCAGATTTTTCATAATCGTCCCAGTTGCCATGACCAACAACCTCGTGGATCACGATTTCACCACTTGGCTGTATATCAAAATTAAACGAGCGACGGCCAAGACCATGCCGGATCATCTCCTTTTGATAGAAGTTTTGAATATGCAGCATAATTTGCTGAAGGCGCTGGCGATAACCTGAGGGGAAATCTCTATCCCGACATCGCCAGACAATGACATGGAGAACTCTTTCTTCCGACTGCTTGCCTTCTGATTCCCATGCTTGAAGAATCTCTCTTGCGACCGTAACATCCTTGTGTACGTTCACACCTGATTCAGCAGTCAGTTGCCCTCTTCCTGCCAGCAAAAAAGCGAGCATTGTGGCACAAATAGGTCTCGCTGCATAAAGCATTGCTTGTACTTGGTTTCGTCGAATAATTGTCATACCGTACCTTTCGCGGATTACGGTGAAACCGTACACGCGAACGTGAAAGATAGCAAAAAAGAGCTCTCCGAACACGAGGCAATTCGTTAAGGGTACGTGCAGTTTGCCTCATGAACGAACCTTCATGTGTACATGTGTATGGCCGTTATGCTTTGTGCACCAATTAGCACTCAAAATATTTAACGCGAATGAAAAAACCCTGTTAAAGGAGTCTCGTGGACTGTGCAGAGTGCAGAGCACACCTCGACACCATAGTATGCTGGCAAATTTGTTCTATCGAATGGCCTCCAAGGCCTGATAGAGAAGTCGAACTTTCTTCTTGCCATAATTCTTTAGGAACTTGGCTCGTGCCCGCTTCGTTTCAAGCACTCCGGCAGATTTCCAGAATGCAATCATTGCTCGAACAAATATGAGTGGTTTCCCCAAAGCGTTAGCTACAGATTGCTCTGAACGACCTACTGCATACCGTTCGACACGCCGAGCCGTTTCCAACAATTGCCGTAGCCGCATGTCGTCAAGATCAGCCAGCGCTTTCCTTGCTTTCATCCTGAGACGAGGAGAAACCACTACTGGCTTTTTCTGCAAATGATTCATTCAAATCCCAATGATTTCTATGAGAAAGCGTGAAACGCACCAACGAAGTAATAAAAGCCGTATCACGACTACAGAATCCAAAAGGATGTTCTGCACGTGATTACACTTCCTACATATATGGGGCCATAAGTGCGCCCAATCTCAAGATAAACTTCAACGCAACTGAAGAACTAGTACGCATCGAGATCTACTTTTGTTCGAAACCCCATAAACCGCATTGTTTTTGGGATCGAACGGGTAGCAGTACCTAGATCAAATCACAGCCCGTGAAGCCGGCGGACAGAATCTAAGAATATGACTGCAAGCCCAAGAGCAATCGATCTACATGCCATAAACAAAGGGCCAAATCACGTCGGCCAAAGGCCAGGGCACTTCTGCTAACGAAACACACCAGACCAGACATGTCTCGCTAAAAGGAGGCCCATACATCTCCAATTATTTTCCACGAGTGATTGCGCTTATCCATGATGACGCGTGCCTTCGTCGTCAGCCCTTCCTTACGAACACTTAGTGTTTCACCACGCCATTGAATTAACACACGCATAACCTCTTCATCAATCGTTCCCACGCCGTAAAGCCCTAAGCATTTCCCCCGAAAAGCCACGAGTTCCCCAGCCACTCCTGTATCCATACTCGTCAAACCATCAAGGAATAGCGCGTGGCCACTGAACTCAGCCAAATCAGATGCCGATTTTTTTTCGATGGTGGTTAAACCATTGAGTACCAGTGCTCGTCCTTTAAATGTCGATAGTTCTCGAGCCACTCCCGGGCTGACAGAAGTGAGACCATTGAGCCTCAGCACAAAACCAGAAAATCCAGCGAGTTCGTGGGCAGTGCCTTCGTCTATCGAAGAAAGCCCGTCTAGCAAAAGACCAGACTGTGGAGCCTGTGCTAATTCCTTGGCTGTCTTCGCATCGATTGATGACACATTGGGCAGTATTAAATTTACCGCTCCCTCTTCGCTCTCAGCTACCAGACGAACTGCCCGGGCCGCTGTTAATACTTCAAGTTCATACTCTTGTCCGGAGACTTCAAAGGTCCAGCATGCTATCCATGCGATCATGATCATCTGGATTCTTTTCATTTGTGTACTTGCGCTTTCAACTTTCTCTAGAATCCAAATTATTTGAGCAGAAACTGAACTATGTTTCATTGCACTACTTCTTTGGCAGCTCCCGGATACTCATGAAGATTCCTATCGTGCACGACCACAGCCCATTAATTTATTCCCAAAATGTTCGTTCTTAATACACCAACGTATTCTGAAACAATCCATGCCTAGCTAATCTGCCCTAACGACCTCGTCGCCTAGCACTCTATCTTGTCCAGCACATAACGGGGTGTTGCATTCGTCATATTCCATAACAGGGGCCCCACATTGAATGACACCTCTGACTGACTACATCACGCTTTTCGAAATCTTCAAAGAATTCAAAACGGCTGATTCACACCAATTATTCCGCGCCACATGCAGCGCACTGGCATGCCTTTCACACTCAACTAAATTCTTTCAAGATGTTCCCAAGCCATGAAAGATGCCTTCATAATGGCTTTTCTTTACATTTCGCCTAACAACAACTGTAAAAATAAACAGTCAGGTCTACCATTTGTTTTAGTTGTTTATTCCCCAGTAGGTAGAGCCATGTGTATTGCTTGTGTTGCCCTCATCGCCGCGACCATGTTTTTCCTTGTTGTCGTGGTATTCAATCCACTGAAGAACTAGTTGTTTCATCACAGCTAGCACCTTCGGTGTGAAGACATTCATTCCGTAGTAAACACCCATACCGGTGAGAGATCTTCAATGCCAGTGTTCTTTCTAGCCCCCACCTGCCAATAATACGTGGTCTTCTTCTTAAGTTTCGGAGGGCTGACAATATTTGTTTCAGTTGCCGTCAAGGAGGCAATCGCCTTGAGGCTGGTAGGATCTTGTCCAAAGTAAAGCGTATGCTCTTTGGCCTGATAGGCCTCAAGAAACATAAGATCCGCATTCAGTGGAACATTCCTACCACCGTTTTTTGGTACAGGAACTGATGCCGTAGTTTCCAACCGTCCTGGGATCCAATAACGAGTGTCTCCATACTCATAGGCCCCAATATCTGGTGCCGAGCCAATATATTTCTGTCCAGGAAAATTGGCGACCGAACTAGGGAATTCATTTTCATTCACCAACGCTCCGGCATCAACCAGCGGAGAGCCTGCTTTGGGACGAAAATCGTAGTTCGCTGGATCCCGTAGATATTCCCACGATGCCCCCTTCTCAGAACAGTTGTGGTCAGCTTTACCGGGCAATACTGTCGCCACAGGCATCATGCTGCCATCAGAACGTTTCCACCACGGTCTAGGCTCATCGCCCAAATGAAATGATCGACTGCGAAGTGTTCCGAGGTTATTTCGAATCAGGCTATGAGCATTGCTGTAAATCTCATGCATCACCATAAATCCTTGGACTGACATTGTTACCTGTTCATGAAATACATCCGGATAGTCGTTATTACGCAGCACGGTATTATTCAAAATGAGATGCCGATCACCTTTCACTTCGTTATCTGTCGTGTTCCATGTCACATTATTCATGTAGACACCGTCACCGTAGAGCTGACCATCTTGCCGACGAATTCCGGATCCGTGGTAATCAAATCGAATGCCTTGCCGATTACAGTCGTGTGCCCAGTTATTCGACACGAGCACTCTATAGTGATTTGTCGTCCCCACATTCAAAGCCGATCCATCATGCTGAAGATTACTCATATCCGACAACCGATTATGATCAAGGATGGTTCCTTCACCGACCGCACGAAGGCCCTCAGAGTTCCCACAACGCGTAATGGTGTTCTGACGAAAAATACTATCTTTCCCAATCATGACAGCACCAG
>WLWE01001858.1_pt1 | contig 14584 bp, 25 predicted proteins | sample 6718301 | NCBI WGS metagenome assembly WLWE01 (sample SAMN12718691, study PRJNA515312) | sponge metagenome | isolation source: marine sponge | host: Mycale hentscheli | place: New Zealand: South Island, Marlborough, Capsize Point | collected 2003-05-01 | reverse complement strand
GTGCAAATAACAGTCAACGCTACTACTCCTACAACCACTACAACTATTCCACCTTTTGTTGGTCCACCTATGAATCCAGTTATAACACAAGAATATAATGTAGGTGTAAAAGTAGATTGGGATGTAGCCAATACAGGAACTTTAACTGCTGAAACTTATGATTTATATTTTAGAACAGACGCAACTAATGAAACAATTGTTTATAACGTTACAGAAACTGAATATACTATACCTTATGCAAGCATTCCTAATGGAGATTGGACATTTTCAATCAGAGGTTATAGCTCTGACGACGATGTGTATAGTGGTTTTTCTACTGAGCCTACGGTAACTATATTTAATCAAAAAGCTCAAGATGATGCAGATGCTGCAGCTGAAGCAGCTCGTAAAGCAGAAGAAGCTCGTATAGCTGCAGAACAAGCTGAACAAGACCGTTTAGATGAACTACAACGACAAAGAGATAAGAATTTAGCTGATACAGGATACTCAGAGACTGATTCTGAGCGTTCTGCTAGGGAACAAAGAGAGTATGAGGAGGAACAAGCTCGTCTCAAGGCACTTGAAGAAGAGCGTATACGAAATGCAGACGAAACTGGTTATTTAGAAACTAACTCAGAGCGTGCTGATAGGGAGCAGAAAGAATATGAGGAGGAACAGGCTAGATTAGCTGAGCTAGAGAGACAACGTGTTTCTAATGAAGCTGATACTGGTATTTATGAGACTGATGCAGAACGTTCAGAACGAGAGCGTTTAGAAATTGAAGAGGCAGCTAGAAAAGCAACTATAGCTGCTACAAAAGCTACTACAGATGGTGAGGGAGATGGGGAACCTCTTACCAAGGATGAACAAGATAAACTAGATTTGTTAGTAAATACTATAATAGATTTAAAGAAGACATTAGACCCGGAGCAGTATGCAGTTGAAGAAGAAGTATTTGAAATCAAAGAAATTGTTGTGGTTACTACTACCACTACTACCACGACTACAACGATACCTATCATTGAAGATTTTGCAGATGAAGAAGATGAGGAGATACTTGAGGTTGAGCCACTTCCTAGTGATGAAGGAGACGAAGAGATACAACTCACAGAAGAAGAAGTAGAAATTCTTGTTGAGGAAACTGAAGAAGCTATCGCAGAAGTTATTACTATTGATATAGTAGAAGAAGAGCCTATCGATACCGAAAATTTGACAGAGGAGGAAGTCGTTGAAGCAGAAGAAAAAGCTGACCAAGAGCTTACAGAAAAAGTCGAAGCTGCCGTTGCAGAATTACCTACAGAAGAAAAGGTTAAAGTTGTCCAAGCAGTTGCAGAAACCAAGATACAAAACTTAGGTTCAGCTGATAAAACTACACAGAAAGTAGTTCAAGCTGTTGTTAAAGAAGTAACTAAAGTTGAAACAGTTGCTACTTTATCTGAGGAACAAAAGACAGAAGTTGGTCAAGTATTAGGTTTTACCGAAGAAGAAGCATCAGAAGACCTTACAATCATTGCAGAACAAGCAGCTACAGATGAGAATACAGCACAAGCACTAGATGAGTTCGTTGAAAGGTCTATTGCTAGCTCTGATGTAGAAGATTTTACATTGGCAGACGTTGTCACAGAAGTCCAAATAGAGGCGTTTATCAGCGACCCTATAGGTGCTATAATTGATGTTAACTTAGAAAGTATTGACTTTGCAACTATCGGTCAAGATATGACCTCGGACCAAAGACAGAAATCTAAAGAAGTGGTAGTCCCAGTGATTATTGCTTCACAAATAATTGCACAAGCAGGTGCATTAATAACTAGGAGACCATTTTGAAATTAATTAAAAAAGTGGTGGGTTGGGGTTATAAATTATTGGGTATGCCATATCAAATTGTATTATGGACACTTAAAAAAGTATATAAAGTTTTAAATGAATCGCTTAACTATTTAGGTAAGGGATTACAACTTATAATAGGATTAATCTTAAAGACACTTAGTGCCTTATGGGCAATATCCAAACTACCAATTGTTTGGACACTATATAAGGTAAAAAATATTAAACCTAAAGCTATGTTCGTTTGGCTAATAGATGTATTTAAAGAATCCATAGCGCAAATTTTCACCTTACTTGGTTTTTATATCGCTTGGTTCACGTTGACCGGGAGCGCACAGGACATTGTAGGTATAGCAATAATTATTTCAACAATTATATGGTTGTTGACAATAAGACTTAGAGACTAGGTATAATAGAGTATGTGTTTTATTAATGAAAAAACTGATGGTTCATTCATACAAATATGCAATTGCAAGTATGGTAGTGAACACTGTGAGGGTAAAAAATAATGTCTGACCATAAACATATGAGTAATGGATTTACGCAGAAAGAACTTATTATAATGGTTTTAGAAGGACAAGAAAAAATAAATGAGCGCATTGACTCGCTTCACGAAAAAGTCAATACAAAGATGTCAAGACAGGAATTCACAGGACTATTTGTGGGCTTTGCAGCCTTAGCAGCATTAGTCAATCAATTAATGTAGTCAATCAACCCAAGGGGGTTTTCAATGACGGAAATAATATTAGTATTAACAGTCTCACTTATCTCTATTGGTGGATTAGTTTGGCTCGCAGTGCTTTCAACAAGATTTATAAAAGAATTTATACCAATAGTGCAGGAGATTTTAGATGAGCAGAAAAAAAATAAATAGATGTCTTGAGTGCAAAGAGCCACTCAAACATATACACAACAATCAATGGATGTGTGACCAAAGTCCTACTAAATGCAAGGAATCAACAAAAATAGTATTTTTAAACAATCCGGATGAAGAGGAAGAATGACACAATATGTTTTCATAGTAGTTTCGATATGCTTCTTATATGTTTCGGCATATCTCGGCTCTAAAACTAAATAGTCTTATGCAACCGGATTGTCCAGTATGCAGTAGCATACTTCAAGAAAGACACGCAGGACTTTACTGCTATAATGAAAAGTGTCCAGCTTTTAGTCAAAAAGTTGTAGCTTGTTGTGAAGGAGGAGCGTGTTAGATACTATTTTCATTAAGATACCATCTTTAGATGATGATGAATTAGTTCCTACAATACAGAACGCTATCTACTCAGCAAAACATCCTAGTCGTTTACATTTTGGAATATCTTTAATGTATAGCGAAGATAAATACAGAGAAAGACTTTTAGATACACTTTCTACAATCAAAGCAGATTTTAAATATTCTTTAGTAACTATAGAGTTAAAGAAAGAATTACTAGGCGTAGGAATGCAAAGGAAAGTTGTTAATGATATGTATGATGGTCAAGACTGGGTATTACAAATAGATAGTCATACTTGGTTTGCACCACATTGGGATGAGAAACTTATAGACATACACCCTAAAGACCCAATGACAATACTTACAGCTTATGCTGGTGAATATCAATATGTTAATAATCAAAGAGTTCCAGTAGGCAATGGTAAGTTTAGATACCCAAGAATAAAGAAAAACCTTAGAGAATACATCAAATATACAGATAATTGGATAGATGAGCCCATCAATGATGACCCAAGGGAATATATAGATATAGATAAGTTTTGTGCTAACTTTGCATTTGGCACTTCTGAGTGGGGTAATAATCCTTGCTTAGTAGAAGAAGCAATATTCTTTGCTGAAGAACCGTTGCAGACAGTCTACTTAAAGAAAGCTGGATTTAAATTACTTTTTCCAAATGTTAAAGGACCAATCATATGTCATCTATATGACAAACATATAAAAGACAAAGGTAGAAGAAAACCATTTACAGAGTATTTGACACGTCAAGAAGCTAAAGAACTTATGGATGGTAGAGATGAGATTCTATATAGAAAGCATATTAAAAAGTTGTCGAGACAAGGAGAGCGCTAATGGGATATGGAATGCCTAAGCCTAAGAAGAAACCTAAAAAGCCTAAAAAGCGAAAAAGGTAATAGAAAACCCCTCCTTGTGAGGGGTTCTCTGTAAGTATCTGCTTTAGTAGGGTTCTCTAATTATCACAGTCCTCTTACTATGGCGTTTACCGTAGACAGTTATAGTCTATCACTTAACGGTATCTAATGTGTGCTCTAATCTATCAATTGCATATTTCATTTCATCTACAAATTTCTGCAATTGAGCTTTGTCATTATCTAACATTTCAAAATCAAAATCTACGCTAGTGTATTCCTCTGTTACACCACCTTCATAGTAATAAGCAAAGTTATTTTCTATGTCATCAAGTCTTGCTTTATGAGCTTTAGACCACTGAGCTATTGTCGATTTTATTTTCTTGTTTATCTTTGTGTTGTCTATGCAACTTTCCATATCGTTCTCCTATTCTGTTATGGGTAATAACTATAACACGGCGGTATGACAGAAAGCTATACTAAGAGTAATGTTTTATTATAAAATAGAAGTTTTAAGAGTAGTAGATGGGGATACAGTAGATGTTAGAATTGATTTGGGTTTTAATGTGTGGCATAAATGTCGTGTTCGACTTATGGGCATCAACGCTCCGGAATCTAGAACCCGTGATTTGGAAGAGAAAGCAAGAGGGCTGGCTGCGAAAAGTTGGCTTATAGATATCTTAGAACTCTCTAAAGGTGAAGTAGAGTTGCAATCACACGGAACTGGTAAATACGGAAGAGTTTTAGGTGAGTTGTTTGTTAATGGTCTTAATATAAATGAGACAATGGTCAAAGAAGGACACGCAGTAAAATATGATGGTGGTAAACGATAGTAAATATGGTGGGCTACTCTAATTCACGTCTGCCTCAGTCTTGCGACACAGATTAGATTTTCTCTAACCTAGGCTCCATCCTTTACCTTATATCTGTCCGGTTATATGGGGCACCCTATCCATTTAAGTATGATAGGAACAATGATTGCCCTCGCAGTTACTTTAACCACTCGCTGCTCAACAGCCCAGTAGATACCCGAAGGATTTCTCAAACGTGCGAAAGGACGTAGCCCACCTAAATCTATAGTTGGTCTCTTAAGTCCTCTTGTATCATCATTTGAGCTACCGTTATTCTTCTACTACCAAGTTTAGTAAGTTCTTTTACCATCTCGATAAAAACATTGAGTTGACCGGTTCTGAACTTATAAAGTGGGTGTCTTGTCTTTCCAACATCAATACCACTTTCGAATTTTTTACAATACATTTCTATTTCTTTTGCTCTCGCATAGTAAGCAACAGATATTTCATACATTGTAGATATACCACTAGAGATAGGTGCTTCTTCCCTACCAAATATTACATCTGAGTAATGTTCAATCTCATTCTCAAACTTTTTGACTTGCGTCATAGAGTTTCCTTGATGCTCGATAGAGTCAAACGGTATGTCTAACATCTTATCTGCATTGTCTTTAGCTAACATAGTCTCCTTTTCTTTATTAGTCGGTAAACAGTGAGTAGAAGTAATTTAAGTATTGATTTCTTTTATCTTTAGGTATCCAACACATAATCATTGCTGCAGCGTGTTCTAGATTTCTTTTGATTTTTTTATCGGCTGCTTTTTCATTCATAGTCAAACCCCAAAGCTAGTGTGCTTCTATAAAGCTCAACAAATATTTTGGACATATTTTCTAAAGTCTCAAACCTCTCTACAGCAGTCTCTAAAGTTTCTGATAGTGAAGCCAACAGCTTATCATTGTCACTATTCTTGTTGCGTTCTTTTGCTATCTCTACAGCTTCTTTTAAAATTTTAATTTCAAGAACAGAAGTTGAGATTTCTTCCATACTATCAAGAAATTCAAATCCATCTTTTATATCATCATTGTTCCATATACTCATAAATATCTCCTTTTCTGATACAACTTTAGGTGTTCAATGAACTAGTAAACTAACAGAAGAGTCTACTGTGATAGAGAAAACGACTCTCCTAAAATCTAGTTGTTGCAAGCTCTCTTTGCACTCTATTCCTACAGTTGTATTTTTAGTATAACACCAAAATTAAAAAGGTGCTACGTTCGCAATCTCTAGCTCAAAACCAATAGAAGCCCCGTATAGGTAAGTAGATGACCAAACAATTTTAAATTTGTTATAATCAGAAAAACTACTAAGTAAACCTTTTATGTCTACATTTTCCAATACAAAATTTTCTATGGCATCTAAAGCTGTGCCACGAACTTGCTCGGGATAGATACTTTCAAAATACTCTGTTCCATACTCATCAAGGTTTTTTAAATCTTTGAGCCATTTTTTATACCATTTGTTAAGTTCAACCATATCGATTGAATACAAAGGCACGGCACCTTTAATAACATAATTTGTATCTTCAGAGTTTACCTCTTCAATTTCAGCATCTTCTATTTTTCTAATTTCTGATAATATAACATTGTGTTTCATATTAATAATCTACTTTCTTGTTAGGGCGATTTAACTTAACTGCTTCTTCAGCGTCTGCTATATCCATACCCATTACTGTATGTCGGTTACTTCTTTTCTCTGCCTTTGCAGAATGGACTGCGTGTTTAAGATAAGTTGCTGGGGTCTCTTCCCAATTCTCTCGTCTTTTTTTGTAGTCCTGTTTTAACTTCTTAGCTTTCTCAGCTTCAGTCATTGTTTGCCAATTATTATACTGAGCATTCTTTGCTCGTTGCTTGGCACGACTTTCATCATTGGTCCAATACTGAACTTGATTTCTAGTCAAACCTAATTGGTCAGCTACTTTTTGTTGAGACAAACCAGTGGCACGAAGTTCTCGTGCTTGTTCAATTTGCTCTTTAGTAATTTTGTAACGATAGTCATTTAACATAACCATAATACTCTCCTATTTAATTGTCGGTATAAACACCATACCAAAATATTTCGGCTTTGTCAAATCATCTACATAATATCTTTACTAGCTCTCTCTCAATAGTTAAGTAGGTATAGTTATTAGGTTTAGTTATATAGGTATAGTTCGTTGTTCATATATGAGCACCCCCCCTGTTCACATATGAGCGACCCCCTGTTCATATACGAACACCCCCCTGTTCACCTGTGAACATACTACATATGGTATGGTCACCTATGAACACACTATATAGTATGCTTGCAATAAAATACTACATATAGTATGCTATTATTAAAGTAAGAGATGACTTTCTTAATCTTTCTAGATTGTTAAGTCATAGTCTCCTTTATTGTCGGTTAAGCCCTATTCAGAAATGAACAAGGGCGTGCAGTTTACTGTGGTGCCAGTCTACAAAGGGGAAAAGAAACCCCACCGCCTCGCAACTGTAACTTATATAAGGTCTATTACCATACCGAAGGTCAGCGAAATTTTTTTTAAACAATACCATCACTTTACTTGACAAAATATCACTATTCTGCTATAGTAAATACTATAAACAATAGAATATACCGACAATAAGTGTGGGACACAGCATCGAAACGTGTAGAACACCCCCTGCCTAAAAAGGCAACAAGTAAAAAAGGTTAATTATGGTGTCATTTCAAGTGACATTGGTTCATTAGGCATCGGCGGGCGACCCTAAACTTTTACCCCTTATCACCACTATATTTAATCTGAACTTTAACAGGTTCTTTATCAGAACCACCTAACTCTACCTTCGTAGGTTTGGTCCATTTCTCGAAAGAACGCTCTAGCCACCAAGCTGCTGCTTGCCATTGACCACGAGCTGCTGCAGACTTAATTGAGTTAAGATAAACACCCTCAGCTTGAGCTCTAGCAAGCTCTATAGCGTCGCAAAAATCACCATATAAACTAGTGATTTCTTCGTCTCTATCTTTACGACCTTGTTCAATCCATCGATACAATGTTGATTTATGAATACCAACCATTCGAGCTGCATCTTCAATAAACATACCGTGATTTAACCACTTGCATATGTTCTTTGTCAGCTCTGCTGTTAGCTTACTTGGTCTGCCTCGTTCTGCCATATACATAATATTCTAACAGATATATATGCGACGGTTTCATAAGGTCATATGACACTCTGCGTTATTAGATTGTAGGCAAAAGAGGGCTGGTAAAGAAGCAAAAACATCAAAATTATATGTATACTTAACAGTATGTTAGTTATAAGTAGAGGCAATGAATACGATATAGAGATAGCTCATTCTGATAAAAGACGACAGTTAGTTTACAAGTGTCTTAAGCTATTAACTGAGCTTGATGAGAGCGAAGCGGCGATTGTTACCTTTGAAGAAAATGCAATGTTTCTCGATGAGAACTATCTTTCGTGGTTGACTGTAGCTTTGGAACAAATTAAAAAATCACTTACAGAAGAAGAATAAGTTTTCAAAAACTAGGCAAATAGTGCCCCTACCCCCAATTACTTTATATCCATTCTCTCTGCTACTGGAGCCCAACATTTATTATGCCTTAGCGATTCCATTAGGACCCTACCTTTTACAGAACTGCTTAGGGAGCCCTCCACTCAATCTCCACTGGACGAACAAAAACCCTAGCCAATCTCTCGACTAGGGATATTGTTTATTTAATTGTAAGCAATGGAGGTTGCTCTAATTCATAGATAATATTTCATATCAGAATGGTCGTAACCAAGTCCCTTTAACTCCTCATACACGCCTGTATAAAATCTATAACGTGCGTTGACTTCACTACGGGAAGCCTCGCCATCGCTATGGATATTTTCGGGCGATAGGTTGGAAAGAAGACTGTCAAAGATATCCTCAACATAACTTCCGATGTTGTCCATATCAATAAGCCCCTCTCCACGGAACTTTCTCCACCTATTCATATCGTCAATATAATTTGATAGTAGTTTATTTTTACTCATAAGAGTAGCATAACACAATGTATAAGAATTGTCAAGGACTTAAATATATTTTTTTCTACAGAGTCAGATACCCAGTTTGGATAACTGGGCTTGGATAGCGTAGGGAACATATTTCTTTAAGCCGTAAGAGTCAAACTCCCACAAACCTAAGTATCTCCATTCTTTATTAGGGTAGAGAACTAAAAACTTATAGTTAACGTATGGACCCCATTTGATTGGACTAATCTTAAACAATGTTACTTTGTCAACTTCCATCTCATCCCTAACGTAGTTACTAGGAGAAGTCAAGCAATCAACGAAACCTTTCTCTTCGTCCCAAACTTGAAACCTTGTGTCTTTGTGGAATGTAGGGTAATCAACAGTATGTGGATTATTCTTTGCGTGGTCAGAAGAAAAAGTCCAATTAATCTTTTTATCAACTTGATTAACAACTTTAACTGTATGACCAGTCCAACTTCCAATAAACGGAATGCTTTGGATAGCTGCGTTCATCCAATTCAACCACTTCTCTCTGTTGAAGCTTCCATCGGAATTTTTGTAATTTCTTTCGTTATTCATTTTATCTCCAGTTTTTGTTTTCATAAGAATAGTATAACACGAGTTGAAACTTTGTCAACTAGTTTTAAACTTTATTTGGAACGTGGTGGAGCTGTTGGGAATTGAACCCAAGTTCTCCAATAGGCAGGAGTTATTCCTACTTACTGGAGCTTACCTATCAGCCCCGGAATCTTAAGTCCTATTTTTTTTTGGAAGAGAAAGCTTCAGCTCTTCTCTCCATTTTTTCTATTTGTTTTGTTGTTCTCATAAGAGAATTCTAACACAAGGGTGGAACCTTGTCAAGTTATTCCCCAAGTTTATTTGCTCGGGGAACTTCTTGATAACTTTACATTAATACTTTCCACTCTTCAACAAGTGTCAGTATAGATGGACTGCAACGAAATGTGCCGACATCTGCAACTTTAAGGACTACAGTCTTTGGGTTTATCTTTTGAATAACTCCAACGTATGTGGTTCCTTTGTATTCTATCTCAGCATTATCTCCAACCTCAAAACTGTCTTTAATTTTACTTTCAAGGACTCTTCTTCTTTCCTTGAGAATACTAAAGGCAATTCTCCAATCTTCAATACTGTCGATGTCTTCCACCATTTTTACAAATGCTTTTTGCATTGTTTACTCTCCTTTTATTTCGTAGTCTTTTAGATAATTTTTTAATAAGGAATTGTAGTCATAATCGATACCGAAATTATTTAAGTTATTTATATCGTTATCTATTAGGATTTCTAACTCCTCTTTTGTTATTGTTTGTTTCATAATAAAACTATAACACAGCTTTGGAAGTTTGTCAAATGGTTTTGGATTGATTCTATTGGATACTTGACAAATGATATCCTTGTGCTAGGGATTTGGTTGGATTATACCACTATATGTTGTATGCTCATAATTGCGTTTTAAGGGGTGTTTGTCAACTCTGTAAATGCTTGTGAATGGATGAAGGTGGTCTTTTCTGAGGGGCAGGAGAAGGGCATAGGAGCTAAATAGGAGAATGTATAAAAAATGTATAAAATGCGTATTATGCATAAAAAATGTATAAAAAAAAGAAGAAATATCCTTGACTAAATCCACGAACCTGTTAGATTTAAATTATGGAAAACAAAGAAACATTTTCAACCTATAAGTGTGAGTGTGGTGCTTATAGCGAAACAAAAGATGAGACCAGCCACCATAACTTTAAAGCTCATAAAGGAACTTGGACTTACATTAATTTGTAAGTCTAAGATTTCCAAGAAAGGTAAAACAATGGAACAAGTAAAAAACACTAAAGTGGAGGTCAAGATTGAATTCTCCACAACTTTAGAAAAAATATTAATGGACCTAGGATGTGAAATTTCTAAAATCACAGAATGGAGCCCAAGTATGATAACTGACATTTTTCAATTAGCTTTGGAAGATGCTAACGCTCATACTTTTAACGAGGGAATTACAAAGCTCAGAAAGGAGCACGATTTCTAAATGAATGACATAAAAAGTTATCAAGGATACGTGAACTTGGATTTGATGGACCACGACAAACATCCATCAATGGACAACTTCTTAATAATAATGGAAGACCTTTTTGTTGAGGGGAACCTTAACAATGAACAAGTCTTTATGTTTATGAGAACACTTATCCGTAAAGTCGAAAATAAAAAAGTAAAAGCATATTTAGAGACCAATGAAGAAAGGTCCAATCTAATGCAAGACGTTATGGATTACGGTTGGATTACTGAGGACGGCGAGTTCACAGAACATTGTAAAATAAAACTCCACGAAATGGGGTTTGATGGATATTACATAAGGGAGGAAGAATAATGATTAGATTAATAAATAATTTAATGTTAGCAATAATGGAGAAGCTCGATAGGAGAGAAAGCTCCTTGGAGATAAAGCTCCACAATCTAGCTAGAAGAATTTTTAACAAAACTTTCTTCAAGTTAAATGGATATAGTGCTTACGACTACAGAAGAAATTACTAATATTTCGAAGAATAAGCTTGACATAAATTCTTATATGGACTAGAATCTTAATATAAGAAAAAAAATATGAGACTCCCCTGCCCAATTGTATCCGTAGGAGTTGGAGTTTCCGGAGCCTCGAACGGATGTTCGATAGTTCCATATAGGAGTCCTATGGACACCCACTATTCACAAGCTTGCGTCACTTGTGAAATAATGGAGTTATTTAATTGTTTTGTGTTAGCGAATATAATGCGTCTTCTAATTCGCTTGCTAGCGAATAGAGAACGTCATCATATGTTGCTTGGCTGATGATTTGTTCATCAGTAGCAGTAGCGAGTGCTGAGGACAATGCCTCTGCATCTCGTAGCAAGTTGTGTAATGTAGTTTGCTTTTTCAAGATGACCCCCTTTCTTTCTCTCTCTGTCTTATCTATAGAACAAGAGTTTTTATTTTCTTTACTCATACCTTTACTAATAGGGGAAAAGTTTTAGAAATTTAGCCGATTTTCTAAAAAAAATAAAAAACTTGTCACTAGTAATAAGTATGAAAGCAAGAAAACAAAGACCGCTGAGCGATAACCAAGCAGGTGGCATTGACTACAAGACTAAAGAAATAAACTGGGGTGAGTTCTCAACTCATTACAGTAAGATGGCAATAGAATTTTGCTTAGATGAGGCGAAAATCTTAAACATCTCTTTTATGGCTGACAAGGTCCACGATAACTGGGTTATGGCAGTCAACCAATTATGGTTACTAATTGAAGAGGGTTACACCGTTAAAGGTGGCTACTCTGATGAGAAGAGGGCATCACATAAAGCGTTATGCGTTAATTATGCTGACCTACCTTATGAAGAGCAGTTAAAAGATTGTTACGTCATTAAAGATATCTTAACAAACAACCCAACCCGTCTTATGCACGGCAAAAAATGGAGCGACTTCATTTACTTTGAAAAGTATGACAATGACTTCGAAAGGTATGATATAGGTTGGTAGATAGCTCCAGCTCAACGAGGTTAAGCTCCCTAAGAAGGGAGCATTGCCTTGGGTAAGTGTTCAAGGAGATAATCCAAATGCTTAGGAGGGCAAGGAGCGGCACGGTTTGGAGCTGACTTAGGCGCGGATTGTGACTAAGTCTTGGATAAGTCATTGGTTCCTATTGATAGGGTCCGGAAGCATTGGAAATAAAATAATTTAAAAATCTGTGGTTTTTTTTAGGAACTCTTTACCTATATACAAATATGAAAGCAAAAACATTTAACGGTTACACTTTCTGCACAAACTGCAAACAGAGGAAACTCTCGCAGTGGACGCTCACAACGGGCAGAAACTTTTTCTTCTGTCAAGGTTGTGGGAAGCAGCAGTTAAGGTAACTTAAAACAAAACTGAATAAGATTCGGAGATGGGGGTATATCTCGGCAACAGAAACCCCAGCCCACCCCATTGGTTTCTTTTGATAGGGTCCGGATATGAACGGATAGAACATATGTTCGATAATCCGGGATTTAAAGGAATAGCTACCAGTTACCCAGTAGCTTTTTACCCTTTAGAGATTTAAGCCAGTTTCGTCTTGAGCATTCTCTATGCCTAAGACTGCAGTAGCCACGTTTGACCAATAAGCCATATCGTATCGCTCATCGTTCATCTCAGTAAGTTGAGCTAAAACGTCGATAGCTTGTGAGATGGATTCTTGTGGTTGTCTGCTCATTGCGTTAACCAATTCGCTGACTGTATAAGCACCCTCAACCTCTTTACCTGTTGTAAAGGATTTGTTAGTAACGTTGAATACCATAGTCATTGTTACTGGTGCAGTAGTCATATAAGTTTCGACGGCTTGGGCTAAGTTAGTCATTTTATCTTCTTTCTTTAATTTGTTTTCGTTCATATATAATATACTAGTGACAAGTTATTCATTGTCAAGCCAATTTTAAAAAAAACTTTATAGGAATACCCACCTCACTGGATGGGTTTAATTCCTACTTAAATCTTGGGGGTTCGGCAAAACAAAAACAAAATCCTTACCCCCGGATGTTAATTACTTATATTCGAATCCCGGTCTATCTTTGTAAGGGATGTCTTTGTATCCATTCAAAGAGTAAGACTTATTATTGTCGATAGCATTCTTTTTAGAATACCTTCTCCACTTTTTTTCTTTGGATTCTTTATACCATTTAGTTATCTTTGTAAGGTCTTTGTTTACAAATGTCTGTAGGTATTCGTCCCTTAAATCTTTAGGGACTGTGTTAACAGCATTGCGAACTGTGTGCCTAAACAATCCATAACCTATGTTATGTGGACTCACGTATCCACTTTTATTCCTATTCTTATCTACTAGGTCGCTTAGTTCATAAGCGTCCCAGTATTTTTGTAATTCTTTATTCATTGTTTTCCTCTTATTTCCGGTGCCGTTAAGCAACCATTCCTTTTAGTTCTTTTTTAATCTCTCTAGCAACTTCCCCTTTCCAAGAGGTAGCGTTAGCGAGAAAATATCTAATAACGCTTTTTGCACTATCAAATATGTATTTGTCTTCGATTGAGTAAAGGTCGTCCATTGCTTCCAAATAAGGTAAAGCATATGGGCTAGCGTTTGTCCAATCGTTCCTAATGTCCTTTGCGATTTCAAATATCGGTCTGTTCATTTTCGTCCTACTTTCTGTTTGTCTAATACCAATCTAGCAAAGTATATTTACTTTGTCAAATAACTTTTATACTTTCTTTCAGCTCGGCTAATCCATTTCTCAGCCCAACCTTGAAAATCCCATACAAACTTTGTAGCCATAATGGATATAAAGATTGTTCCTATAAGGTCGTAGTTTATGTTATCCACGTGCTTCCCTTTCCATCTTCTCTACTTCGCTTAAAGCTGTTGGTGTCCAGTAAAGGTCTCTCTCTACTTTCATTCCAAATGGTCCTGTTACTATTTCAAAGCTCTCAAGGTCAAAGTATCCTAATTCAATCTCTGCACCTGCAACAAGTCCATAAAAGATTCCCTCTTCTTTATCAAACTCTGTCGCATACCAAGTCCAATTATTCCACGGGCAAAAATATTTCGCCTGCACTATTGGGTCCTCTTGTCTTTGTGTCTCGTATATTTCCGGGAACTTGTTCTCAAGTTCTTTTGTTACTAACTTCAATGTGTCTCCTTTTTGTTTATTGTCAATTTTTATTAACCTGCTAGGTCCTTATACCTTTGACTTACTCCTCGGGTAATTAAGAGGTTTATAAGTTATGGTTTCCCACCTCTCCCGAAACTTTCAGTCTCTAGTCCTAAGATTTTTACTCCTAGCTTGTCGGTTAATACTTTAACCCTAGTCAGTAATCGGTTACTTGTCAAGGATTAAATAAAAAAATATTTGGAGCTGT
>WLWE01001852.1_pt1 | contig 14606 bp, 13 predicted proteins | sample 6718301 | NCBI WGS metagenome assembly WLWE01 (sample SAMN12718691, study PRJNA515312) | sponge metagenome | isolation source: marine sponge | host: Mycale hentscheli | place: New Zealand: South Island, Marlborough, Capsize Point | collected 2003-05-01 | reverse complement strand
GTCATTTTTTCGTGAGTGCAAGGAAGCACCGCGCGCGCAACCGCAGTGTATAGGTCATACCTGAGGATTCGAGCACGGCGCTGACGCCGCAATCGCGGAAAAAGTGCATTTTTAGCAGGTGCCCTTTTGCTTGATTCAGGGCTATCGCCCCAGTCTAGGTTAGTTATCCTTATCGGCTCGAATCATCGCCACCGCAGTATTATTTCTGCCATGATGATTCGATCAAGTATAGGCCGTTATCCACTTGAACACTCATCAACCCTGCTCAACGCGTGGCGCCATACATGACCCAGTGTAGGCGGTTTAACCGGCCGCGCCGCGAGGCTGAGGATGTGCTAATGGTGATGATGTGCCAGAAGTAATTATATGCCTGGGGTAATTATATGCCTGGGGTAATTGTGTGCTTGGGATGACTATGTGCTAGGGGTGAGAAGGTGATAGCGGTGATGACGTGCTAAGGGGAGGAGAATCGGAACTGGGTAGCCTAGGCACCCTGCGGGCGCTGCTCAGTTATCTCTGGCCGCGGCAATTCGAGATACGCTTGCGGGTGGTGCTGGCTCTCACCTGCTTGGTGGCCGCGAAGGGCGCCTTGGTCTATGTACCTTGGTTTTATAAAGAGGCAGTCGATGCACTCAGCGCCCAAACGCACGCTCTCATCGCCTTACCGGTGGCGCTCATCATCGGTTACGGCATCGCCCGGGTCGCCTCCCTCTTGTTCGGCGAGCTGCGCGATGCCATCTTCGCCAAGGTAGGGCAACGGGCCATCCGCGTAGTGGCCCTGCAAGTATTCAATCACCTGCATGCACTGTCGCTGCGCTTTCACTTAGACAGACAGACGGGCGGCCTGTCACGGGCCATCGAGCGTGGCACCCGGGCCATCGATACTCTATTGCGCTTCAGCCTCTTCAATATCATCCCGACGCTCATCGAAATCGCTCTAGTAGCGGTCATTTTGTGGCTGGCCTTGGATGCCTCGGTGGCGTTGGTCACCCTGGTAACCGTGGTGCTGTATATCTGGTACACGATGGCTGTCACCGAGTGGCGCCTCAAATTCCGCCGCCAGATGAACGACGCCGACAGCCGCGCCAATACCAAAGCTATAGACAGTTTGCTGAACTTCGAGACCGTCAAATACTTCGGCAACGAGGCCCACGAAGCGAGGCGTTACGACGAGGCATTGCGGCATTATGAACAGGCTTCCATTCGTTCCCAGACCTCGCTGGCGACCCTCAATATAGGACAGGCGGCGATCATCTCCGCGGGTCTGACGGGGGTGATGCTGATGACAGGGCAAGGCATCGTCGAAGGCACTTTGACCATCGGCACATTCGTGATGGCCAATACCTACCTGATGCAGCTATATCAGCCGCTAGGCTTCTTCGGTTTCGTCTACCGGGAACTCAAGCAAGCCATCATCGACATCGAAAAAATGTTGCAATTGTTGGACGTGCCGCAGGAAGTCGCCGATGCGCAAAACGCGGCGCAACTGGGGCTAAAAGGGGGTGAAGTGCGCTTTGATAACGTGAGCTTTCGCTACGTTGACGACCGCCCCATTCTCACTGATGTGAGCTTCAATGTCCCGGCCGGCAAGATGGTGGCATTCGTCGGTTCATCCGGTGCCGGTAAATCCACCCTATCCCGGTTGCTGTACCGCTTTTACGATGTCGACGAAGGCGCCATCACCGTTGATGGACAAGACATAAGAGACGTTTCTCAAGCTTCGTTAAGAGCGGTTATAGGCACCGTACCGCAAGACACGGTGCTGTTTAACGACACTATCTATTACAACATCGCCTATGGCCGCCCCCAGGCCAATGCGGCGCAAATCGAAGAAGCGGCGCGGCTGGCCAGCATTCACGACTTCATCATGAGCACGCCCGAGGGTTACCAAACCATGGTTGGCGAGCGCGGACTCAAGCTCTCGGGCGGCGAAAAACAGCGGGTCGCCATAGCTAGAAGTATTTTGAAGAATCCTAGAATTCTAATATTCGACGAAGCCACTTCGGCGCTAGATACCCGCACGGAGCGGGAGATCCAGGCCAATCTGCGCCAACTGCGCCGAGGACGCACTACTCTTAGCATCGCCCACCGCCTGTCCACCGTGGTGGACGCCGATGAGATCGTAGTGCTGGACCAAGGCCGCGTGGCCGAGCGCGGCCGCCACCCTGAGCTACTGGCCTTGGACGGACTCTATGCACAAATGTGGCAGCGCCAACAAGAGGCCAGTGACACGGGCGAGACACAGCAAAGTGGCCTGCTGCCCCAGGCGATGTGACGCCCCAAGTGATATTTCGGCCAAGTTAAAATCGGTCTAGAACGAAAGCCGATACTCACCGACCGACCGCCAACTCGAAGACCTCTACCGCTTGTTGACGGCCACGTACGTTGATTCGGCCAACCGAACGCAATTCGGCGTCTGCCAATAACAACGCGGTGTTCTGCGACACCAAGATACGAGTACCGAGTTCCTTGTTGAGCGCTTCCAAACGGGCCGCCAAGTTTACCGCGTCGCCGTGTACCGTATAGCTAAGGCGCCCGCGTGCACCCACGGCGCCCGCCACCAAAGGACCGGTATCAAGACCGATGCGGCTCGCTATACGCTGGCCGCCGTAAAGATTGCAGCGCACCGCCTGTTGCATCTGGACGGCTGCTCTAGCGGCGTTGACGGCGTGGCATTCATCGGCCAAAGGTACATTGAAGGTTGCCAAAATCGCATCGCCTTGAAACTGCGTGACCACGCCGTTATGCGCTTCCAGTATCGATACCATGTCTTCAAAGTACTCATTGAGCAGGGCCACTATAGCCGTGGGGCCCACCGCCTCGGTTAGGGCGGTGAAGCCCTCCAAGTCGCAGAACAAGACAGTGGCCTGCGTGTGCTGAACGTTCAAAGTGCCACCGTCCGCCAACAGCGCTTGCGCCACTTTCTCCGGTACGAAGCGCCCTAGAGTCTCACGGATTAGCGCGCGGTCACGCAAACCTGCGACCATGGCGTTAAATGATTTGGCGGCATCGTCCAATTCCCGTATGCGGCTGCGTGCCACCGCCGGCGCCGCTTCGAGCCCAGAGGCGAGCACCGCGCGGGCCGCTGCCGACAGCCGCTCTATAGGTGCGCTGAACCGTTTGCCGGCATAAGCCGCGCAGATAACGGAGAGGACGAGGACAATACCTCCAGCGGCAAGCGCTTTGTTCAGCCGCTTCAGCTCACTGCTGCCCTGCACTTGCGTATTGAGATAAGCGCCCACGGTCCAGGGCACCGCTCCGTAGCGGGCGATATCGCGGTACAGATACACGTGATAAGCATCGTCGATTTCAGCACCACCCGTATCGATGCGCTCGCTCTCACGCAGCATGAAGAGATCGGCCTGATCAGGATTCCAGATGCGGGCCAACACCCTATCGCCAAAATCCTGCAACGTCGGCAGCGGGACTTCGTGTGCCGTGCGCTCGGGGCGCCATGATGAGAACGACGCATGCGCCAGCACTATCTTCTTGTCGTACAAGATGAACGGCACCATACCGGTGCGCTGTTTGATGAGTTCCAAGGGTCCGGACAGCTCGGAGATGGGTACCACCTGGCCCAGCATGCCGATGTAGCGGCCAGCGATACGCAGCGGCGTGTCGTAGAGCACCACCGTGGTGTTCAATGTCTGCGTCCAAAAAGGTGAACGCCAGGCCGGTTCCTGCTGCGTTCGGCCCACCTCCAACCATTGCACAACATCGGGCCGGTCGCTCCAGTTTTCATCGATCATCTGCCGTGGCGCTCTGCTCCAGCGCCGCGACCGTCCGGATGTTTCGACGATGGCAATACCGGCTACCTGCGGTGTACCGGCTAATGCTCCGAACATAAAAGCATCCAGAGTTTGTGCCGCATCGAGGTCCACCTCACCGCGCTCGATGGCCTGCGCTACCCACCGCGCCTGCGACATGACGGGGGTCAAGCGGGCGTCTACACGCAATTCGATGAAGTCGATGAGCGCCTCACCCTGCGCCTGCAACAATGCGCGGGTGTTAGCGGTAGCACTGCCTACACCGATGGACAACACCACACCGACAGAAATCGCCACCAATAACCCCAGGCCCAGCACGGCGACAGTGGCAGCAGGAAAGCGCCGGCCGGCCAACAGGCGCGCAACGCCGCCCAGGATGTTGCTCCTTGCCGATTGCACGGTGGGCGCGTGGGCCGCAGGTTCGATACTCTGTGCTCTGTTCATATCCGAACTCATATCCCCTGCCACGGCGGATGGTTATGCCCGCTATTGTGCTGCCTTCCAGCATGGCACAGATAGCACTGATGTCCCCATGGATTCAGTCCCCACGGAGCCAGTCCCCACGGAGCCAGTCCCCACGGAGTCAGCCCCCACGGAGTCAGTCCCCCACGGAGTCAAAGCGTTGCCAAGCCTGCTCATCGAAGAAAGCTTGCTGGACCAAGGCGCGCGCAAGAGGCGTGGCGGCGGCTTATCTACCCACCCCGCACGGTGCGCCGGTGCGGCTAGCGCCGAACACGAATTCATCGTAACCTTGCCTGACCGTTGGGGTGCCGTTTGCTGAGAGGCCTTGCAGGCCAACCCATCGAACCTGATCCGGGCAATACCGGCGTAGGGAACGGTCTTATAGTGCTTAGACGTTTTCCATGCCCGTTGCCCATTTTGAACTGGAGCAACGACATGGCACCCATTGCCTTAACAATCGCAGGATCTGACAGCGGCGGAGGGGCTGGAATTCAGGCTGACCTCAAGGCGATGTCCGCGCTTGGCGTTTACGGGGCCAGCGTGATTACCGCAGTGACGGCGCAGAATACTCGCGCAGTTACGGCGGTGCATGGCATCCCTCTGGACGTCATTGCAGCCCAGATCGAGGCTGTTCTGACCGACTTGGATGTTGGCGCGATCAAGATTGGAATGCTGGCGACCCCTCAGATCATCCAATGTGTCGCAGACAGTATCGCCGAATTTGATGGGCCGGTAGTTTTGGATCCGGTCATGATTGCGAAATCCGGCGATGCGTTGTTGGCAGAAGAGGCGGTGCAAACCCTGCGCGACGTATTGTTGCCACGCGCGACCGTGTTAACGCCAAACCTGCCCGAAGCAGCCTGCCTGCTGGGCTCTGAGTCTGCGGACAGCCTCGAACAGATGATCGCACAAGGGCAAGATCTGTGTGCACTTGGCGCTGGTGCGGTTCTGATGAAGGGCGGTCACGGCAAGGGTGACATCTGCCATGACATATTGATCTCACGTTCGGGCGTGATTGCTCAGTTTCAAGCGCCGCGCCGACAGACCCGCAACACCCACGGAACCGGCTGCACCCTGTCCTCATCCATAGCGGCCGGGTTGGCCAAGAGCCTTTCGCTACCCCAAGCCGTGGCGCAAGCACATGACTATCTGCAGGGCGCCATCGCTCAGGCCGATGCTTTAAACATCGGGCAAGGTCACGGACCTGTTCATCACTTCCATCAGGTTTGGCCCGCGTGACCGTCTGGTCGATCATAGGGGCAGGTGTGGCCGGGTTGGCCGTCGCGTCCGAACTTGTCGCGCGCGGGGCCAAGGTTCAGGTGTTTGATCCCGGCGGTGGACCAGGGCCGCATGGCTGCTCCTGGTGGGCGGGCGGAATGTTGGCACCGTGGTGCGAGTATGAAAACGCGGAGGAACCTGTCCTGCGTCTGGGGCAATTGGCAATCGACTGGTGGGCCAAGCGAACTCAGGTCCACAGGCGCGGCACACTGGTTGTTGCTAACCCACGGGACCTGCCGGATCTGCGTCGTTTCGCCCGCAGAACTGAGGGGTTTTCCGAAGTTGATACCGGCGAAATCGCCGAATTAGAGCCTTATCTTCACGGTTTCGGAAAGGGTCTCTACTTTGATGCCGAGGCCTATTTGAACCCGCGTCAGGCCTTACTGGATCTGTCACACCAGCTTCAGGATCACGGTGTTGAATTACATCATGCGCGCGCTCCGACGGGATTGGACAACGCCATTGATTGCCGAGGTCTGCACGCGCGCGAGTATCTGCAGGACTTGCGCGGCGTGAAGGGTGAGATGCTGGTGATCCGGTGCCCAGACGTGACACTGACCCGGCCTATACGACTGCTTCATCCACGCGTGCCGCTGTATATCGTTCCACGCGGCGACGGCGTCTACATGCTGGGCGCAACAATGATCGAATCCGAGGACAGCAGCCGAATTACCGCACGCTCGATGCTTGAGTTGCTGAGCGCAGCCTACGCCCTGAACCCCGCCTTTGGAGAGGCTGAAGTGTTGGAAATCGGTGTCGATCTGCGCCCCGCTTTCCCCGACAACCTGCCGCGTATTCGGCGACTGGGACCGACAATCTACGCCAACGGCCTCTACCGCCACGGCTACCTGCTGGCCCCTGCACTGGCAAAGGGCGTGGCTGACCTGGCGTTGGACAACAAACATTCGGAGATGGTTGATGAAGATTGTACTTAATGGCGAAAAGCGCGAGGTGCAGGCCGAAACTCTTGCCGATCTTTTGCAGGAATGTGGGTTTTCGGGCCGGGTGGCGACGGCTGTGAACGAGGGTTTTGTGCCCTCAAGTCTGCGCAAAGCTTGCAAAATCAAGGATGGCGATCGGATCGAAGTCGTCGCCCCGATGCAGGGGGGCTGAACGATGAAGACGTTCTATGGCACACCTCTGTCGAACCCGTTGATGCTGGGCACCGCGCAATATCCAAGCCCCGCAATCTTGGAACAGGCATTTCGGGACAGCGGGGCCGGGGTGGCCACCGTATCTTTGCGACGCGAAGCAGGCGCAGGACAAACCTTCTGGCAGATGGTCCGCGATCTGAGCGTTCTTGTCCTGCCCAACACAGCAGGTTGCCATACGGTGAAAGAAGCTGTGACCACCGCTCATATGGCGCGAGAGGTGTTTGACACCAAATGGATCAAGCTGGAACTGATCGGGCATACCGACAGCCTGCAGCCCGACGTCTTCCAACTGGTCGAAGCCGCGCGCATCCTGAGCGGTAGCGTGGCGGAGAGCAAAATAGCGCTGCCGCCGCTGCGGGCGTGCGCTTCCAGTAATTTGCACAGAAGCTGGTGCATGTACGAGTCGTTGGCGTGCACTTCATCAATGATTAGTACTTTGCCAAAGAGGCCGAGCAGCCGCAGCGATTGATGCCGGTTAGGAAGGACTGCCAACAACGCTTGGTCGATGGTGCCTATGCCCATCTGCGCTAGCAGCGCTTTTTTGTTGCCGTCGGCCAGCCAGCTATTACATCTCGCCGAGGCCACATCGCCGGCAGCGTCGCCCGGTAAACCGTGGTTTTCTTCGGTGGCCGCGGCGGGTAAGACGAGATCGCGAAACCGCCGGTCTAGGTTGCGCGCGCCGTGGGCAAGGACTACCGACGGCGTGGCATCGGGCGCGAATAGTTTGCGGTACATCCCCGAGGCACGGCTGAACATGGCATTAGCGGTTGCCATCGTCGGTAGGGCGAAGTAGGTCCCTTGGGCGCCATTCTCGCTCATCAAGCGATGCGTGAGCATCAGGGCCGCTTCCGTTTTTCCGGCACCGGTTACATCCTCACAGATAATTAGTTGCGCGCCAGGTAGCAGTTTTATTTCTGCGGCCAGTTGTTGGAGCGGGGTGCGAGAAGAGGATTCGAGTGCAGGAAACAGGGTTTGGAAATCCGTTGGGCCAGCGGCGCCGCAGGGAATAACGCCGCTCGCGGCAAGCACGGTTTGAGCCTGCTCTTGCGCGATTGGCCAGTAGTTGGCCAGGGCGATCGGGACATCGTGGTAGGGAAAGAAGTCCTTATTCGAACCTAACCAGTCAGCCAGAATAAGTAGGCCCGATAACCACCAACTGGCCCTTCGTGTGGCCTGTATCCATTGCCTGTCAGAGATGCCGCTGGGAGGTGTTTCCCGCGGTTGCAGGAATAAATCCAGGATTTGCTCCGCGAAGGACTCGGCTGCCAGCTCGTCTTCGGATCTGAAATATCCAATATCGCGTCCCGTTGGCGGTGGTCTGCCGTGATGACCGCACGCGGCAGCCATCCATTGATCAAACACCTTCTGTATGCGCTTTTCATTGTGGCTTCGAGGCAGCGGTACTCGGCTACACATGCGCTTGGCCAACGACAGCCGCCCCCAGAGTCGATAACCCATGCTGTCGTGATGCGTGCAATACGGATCGTCAGGAACAGTGCCCGACAGACGGCTACAGGCGAGATCGCGCCTTAGGTTTTGGAAGCGGTAAGAGAATTTTCCGAGATCATGCAGCGCCGCGAACGTGATGATCCAACGGCGAAGTTGTGCTTCCGGTTGACCTAGGGCTCGGGAGAGACCTTGGCGAAGACTGTTGTGTGCATCAATGATGCAGCCGGCCACGGCGGCTACGTCTAGACTGTGAAACACTAGAGGATGGCATTCCTCATCTTTACCGGCTTTGCCCCAGTAGCGCGAAAGCGCCGCAATCTCCATTTGAACCGCCTCCGTCCGCAGGATTGATCGGCCCCATGGTGACTACATTTGTTCCTGGGTGGCAACAAGCGTATTTGAAGAAACAGTGAATCCCGTGCCTGCGGGGAACATTGATTGCGGCTGGAACGGCCGGCGGCCTGGCGCGATTTATCCTTAATTGCGCACGGCTACGCCGATTGGCCGGCACAAACTGATGCGCTGCAACGATGGATTGGTCATTGGATGAGGATTGCACACCGGGCAGTTCGATACAGTGCAACAGCAAGAGCCGCTGCGCATGGTGGGGGCTCAGCATAAAAGGAATGTGGGTACCTCTAGAAATGCACTTTTTCCGCGATGGCGGCGTCAGCGCCGTGCTCCAATCCTCAGGTATGGCCTATACACTGCGGTTGCGCGCGCGGTGCTTCCTTGCACTCACGAAACAATGACTATTTTTAGCAGGTGCTCTTCGGTGCTCTCCAATAAAAAACCCCCGTAACCAAGATAGGCTACGAGGATCTTTATTTAATGTATGGTTATCTCAATTTACTGAGGCTTTGATTATAGACAAATAATCTCATTACAGTATTCCTTACTACTAGCTGAGTAACTGAAATTAACCTGTTGCACCGCCTGTCCTTCGTTTTTGCTCGTATATACATTCTTCCAGACGTGAAAACGAATTAAGTAAGTGCCGGATTCGTTGTTAAGATTAAGTTGCGAACGGTATCTGAGTACCATCAGTTGGCAAAAAGCGACGCATGGATCCGTTCCCGCCGGCATTAGATTGTGGAAGTGCCGGAACTTAGGAACGTTTAAAATATATTCCATATCTGCTTGCGCTCTTCCGCTACTAGCATCTTTGAACCATATACAACTATCCCCGTCGTTTCTATGTACTCCATCATTTTTGTATGAGACTACATCGCAAGATTCAATATAATTTTTGAGTTCATTGAATCCAGGATAGCTCTGATCACTCCACTTTCTTATGATTGCATTTTCCATTTTAGTATTTCCTCTAGTTGTCTAGGTTATAAATAATGCTAAATATAACCATTCAGCCTGTTGGACTCTATCACATACGGTTCATCCCCGCACCTGCGGGGAACGCGGTTGGGCAACCGGCCCAAGGGCACCTGCTAAAAATAGTCATTTTTTCGTGAGTGCAAAGAAGCACCGCACGCAGAACCGCAGTGTATAGGTGATACCTGAGGATTCGAGCACGGAGCTGACGCCGCAATCGCGGAAAAAGTGCATTTGTTAGAGGTGCCCTTAATCGAATGCGCGCCCGACAGGATTCGAATCTGTAAGTGTTGCTAGGGTAGTGTAGGAGCGGATGCCGAGCGTCTTTGATGAAGAGTTGACGAGTGCTAAAGAACTTTCTACCACGCTGAGGCAGATCACACCATCAGATGGACAGTTTGTGGAGGCCTTCGAAATTGCTCGGGTATCCAAAGCGCAACTGGCACGATATTTACTACGTTCATTGGAGATGGCAGCGAAGGAGGAAGCCGAGCCGTGGTATATGCCGACGGCCGATCAATCCGTGGTGAATTCGGAGCACGTACTGCCGCAAAAGCCCGCAGGTAATTGGCCGGGATTTGATGGGGAAGAGATGTGAAATTTTTGCAATCGCCTGGGTAACCAAGCGCTACTAAGAGCAAGTGACAACTGTGCATTGAAGAGTGCCTCTTGCGAAGAGAAGGCAGCAGTGTTTCAGCAATCACCTTATTTGACTACCAGCCAAATTGGAGAGCTTGCTGACTGGACAATCGAGGCAATCCAAAGCCGGCAAAAGGCTTTGGCGAAGCTTGCTTTGCGCGCTTGGCCTATTCGTTAGGAGTAAGCTTGGACTCGCCTTATTCTTACACGAGCGCGCACGTTGTCGTCTCGCCGGCGATCTGGCTGTTGAGCGTGGATATGAGCTGTCCAAGACCCCGAGAACCAGTCCCCAGGAAGATAGTGTAAGTGTCTGATTTTAATGGCGCGCCCGACAGGATTCGAACCTGTGACCTTCGGCTTCGGAGGCCGACACTCTATCCAACTGAGCTACGGGCGCATGGAGACCTATTCAGCATACTCGCCTGTAGCATGATAGGCCAGTGACTCGCGCTAACCCATTGATTTTCAGGGATATTTGTGTAGGCCTCGTCTCGGTGCTGTCAACACCCTCAGTTTTGACCGAGATGTCACGTTACGCCCGGAGCCGGTGCTCGGCAAGGGCTGGCTGTGAGCAGTGTGTGACATGTAGTTCTACGCCATAGGGAGAAGCTGGAGTGGTACCACTGGAATGCATGGAGTCCGTCTAGAGTAGGTCGATCACGCGTCTCTTTGCGTCGCTGCTGCCCCCGATGTAAGCCTGGGTCGTGGAGAGATCGCGATGCCCGGCGAGCTGCTGAACATCACGGAGACTGCCGCCTGCTTGCGCGATCTTACGAGCGGCGGCGGTGACAAAGGTTCTTCGACCGGAGTGCGATGAGCATCCTTCGAGGCCCATAGTTGCATAGGTCCGGGGGAACCAATTGACGATGCGTGCCGCTGTCATGCTCTTTCCTCGCTCGCTGTAGACCACCACCCTGCCGTTTCGTTTGTCGGAGTTGGTCACCATAAGCCAAGACAGCAGGGCAATCTCCTTCGCACGTAACCCCGCCTTGAATGACAGCAGCGCAATGACGCGAGCACGCTCGGGATGACGGCCCTCGGTCACGTGCTGGAGCAGGAGGCTCTGTTGCTTTGCGGTCAATATCTTGGCTTGGCGACCTAGTGGCATAGGCGGCTACCCTCGTTGGGAAATCCGGGAGACGAGGAGTAACACTATGAAATTGTTCTGTTGCCCGTGATTTTCATCACTATAACCCATTGTTTTAGTGGATTTTTTCAGAGATAGGTGGTATTTTGGAATTCCTCACCAGATTCTGCGGCTCGAACCAATGTAGCTAACTCCAAGCGCTCATTCGCTTCCAGACGCAGATTCAACTACTACGGCCCTATACCGACCGCATCATCGGCGCGGGCATTGATGAATTCCATAAGTCACGACGGACCGCCGAACTCTGTAAGCCGGACTAGAGCATTAGTCACTGGTTGAACTCACCACTCTATCGCCACCCATGCCCGCGAAATGCGTCCACACTTACCCGCAAGGGTGTTGACAGCACCGAAACGGGGCCTACACAAACCGCTTTCAATGGGTTACCGACTCATCTACCGAGACTCTTGCGCCCTGCGACGTACCAGTTGTCACACTATCGCCACACCTATGAGCGTGATTGATGGCTTCTTTACGAAAACGCGGCGGCAAGTGGCAGGTTCGGGTGAGACGCCGCAAATCCCGTCCAATGTCAAAGACCTTTACGCGAAAAGTTGACGCGCTCTCATGGGCACAGCAGGTCGTCGAGACGGAAGTAGAGCAAGGGATGTTCATTGACCCCGCCCGCGCCGAACAGACCCCTTCTTCGAGACCTATTGTTGCGCTACCGTGACGAAGTGGTGCCAACGCACAAGGGAGCGAGGACAGAATTGAGCCGGATCACCACACTCACTTGTCATCTTGGACACCTATCGGTCGCGGCAGTAACATCGACAGTGCTTGCTGAGTATCGAGACCAGCGGCTGAAAACACTTGGACCGCAGTCAGTAGTGCGCGAGCTTGGAATCCTCCGACAGATACTGCAACACGCCAATCTCGATTGGGGAGTCCTCCCTCCCAAGAGGAATTCCCGCAGTCCGACAACCCAAGCTCCCCCGAGGGTCGAGACAGGAGGCTCCAACCCGGTGAGGAAGAGCGACTGTTGTCCGCACTCAAACACACTCCTGTGGTGCAAGCATTCGTCATAGCTGCGGTCGAAACCGCGATGCGGCGTGGCGAACTTGCCATGGTCCTATCCCGAAATTGGGAGCGGCAGCGCCGCTTGCTGAAAGTGCCGGGCACGAAAACAGGGATCGGGCGGTTGGTGCCCCTATCTAGCCGAGCAGTCCGAGCGTTCGAGGGTCTCGCACCACAACCGGACGGCTTCATATCCGGTATCAGGGCTGACAGCGTGACCCAAGCGTTCAATCGAGCACGCCAAAGGGCGCGTTTCCACGACCTGCGACTCCATGATCTGAGGCATGAGGCAATCTCCCGATTCTTCGAACGACGCTTCAACATCATGGAAGTGTCTGCAATCAGCGGACACCGCGACCTTTCTATGCTAAAGCGATATACGCACTTGAACCCTGAAACCTGGCCGAATGACTAGGCTAAGCTTTCGTAAACCTAGGCCTAACCCTGCACAATTGGACTGTCTAGCGTCTGCGAATCGGTGAGTCGCGAATCCAAGTCCAATGAGCAGAAAGTTAGCATCACCCAATGCAGAAAACTTGGAAATGCCCCCAATGACTAATTCAGACATGGAATATGACAAAGACGATGATGATGAAGAATACGCAGCCGACGAAATCAGCTTTAGCGACAAGGGTCTCTCTGACGGACAGCTAAACAGCCTCTATGAAAAAGGCCGATTCCGGCTAATCCAGGAGCGCAACGACTTCATGCTCCCGCAAGTCCGGGATCTGGTGAAGAGGGAAAAGTGGATAATCCCACGCCCGCACTATCAACGACGCCACCGCTGGAATCGCACTAAGCAGTCTGCCTTGATCGAGTCATTCTTGATGAACGCGCCGGTTCCGCCGATCTATTTGTACGAAAGCAGTATTGGTCGATACGAGGTCATGGATGGACAACAAAGGCTAAACGCAATTATGGAGTTCTTTAATAACGAGTTTCGATTGTCAGGACTGCAAACGTGGCCTGCATTAAACGGCAAGCGGTACTCCACTCTGCCGAGCAAGGTGAGCAGAGGATTAGAGCGAGCAAAGATATCCTCCAACATTCTCGTGTTCGACAACCCCGGTGAAGGCGAGGCCGCTGAGGACATTCGGGCGCTGGTATTCAATCGCCTGAACACAGGTGGAGTCAGGCTTAACGCCCAAGAACTTCGAAACTGCCTTTACTCCGGCGACATGAATGACCTCATCATTGAACTGAGCGGCGACGAAAATTTCACGAACGCTTGGGCGATTCCGAGTCATGACGAGAACATTGACGAAGATGGGATCGTCAGCGCCGAGTTGGAAACAAACTTACTGTATCGAAGCATGGATGATTGTCAGCTAGTGCTCCGGTTCTTCGCATTCAGAGAACGGGATAGGTTAAGAGGTTCCACTAGGCGAATACTTGATGAATGCATGAATCGGTATAAGAAGATGGACGAAAAACAGATTGAAGAATTTAAAGAAGACTTTCTCTCTGCAATGGAACTCTCTGTCGATCTATTCGGAGACGATGCATTTAGACTGCCCGGGAATTTGTCCGGGAAGCGCCTACTTTCGAAACCTCTTTTCGATGCAATCCTGATTGCCCTCTCTATCAATATGGAGGAAAGGGACAAACTCTTGGAGAACGCTTCCTTTGTTCGAAAGGCAGTGGACCAATTGCTAAATGACCCGAACGCCTACGAGATTCTCGTTGGGCGAGGCAACACGGCAGAACACATAGCCAATCGGATCGACCTAGTGGATGCCAGTCTTAAAGACGCCATAATCGAAGTGGACTAAGATGCCGCAAGTAATACTCAGTGCAATGGACGAACTAGAGCACACGGCGAATTTCTTGCGCTTTGCGGAAGAAATCGTCCTCAAGCATCCGAATGAGTATCTCCGCTATGAATCGCTGTCGGATCGTGCCAGGAAAGTGTGCTCAGATGCCCGAGCACTAAAAGAAAAGCACGATAATCAGACTGTTCTGCGCGGCTTGATTGTTCAATCTAATGCCCTGTTTGAACAATATATTAGAAAGGCCGTGGAGGATGTTCTGCATTGGCATGAAAACAACGGCCAAGTGCTCCCGGTCGCGGTCAAAAATAGCAATTTGTACTTCACCGGACGAGGATTCTGTCTGGTCTATGACGGCGTGGGAGAACGAAAGCTGGACTTTCAGGAGATGGCGCGAAACATTGCTACATGTTTCACTGACGACCAAGAGACAAAGCTGAACAAGGCGGCAGCGTCAGCGTTTGTCGGTCAATGTACACACCAATCCATTGATGCAACCTTCAACAAGGTTGATATTCGGGACATATGGACCGCAGTTTCCCGAGAGAAGGAGATTCGGGGTGTCTTGGGTGCGAAAGCACAGAAAGAGACAGAG
>WLWE01001846.1_pt1 | contig 14619 bp, 9 predicted proteins | sample 6718301 | NCBI WGS metagenome assembly WLWE01 (sample SAMN12718691, study PRJNA515312) | sponge metagenome | isolation source: marine sponge | host: Mycale hentscheli | place: New Zealand: South Island, Marlborough, Capsize Point | collected 2003-05-01 | reverse complement strand
AATGATTGAGAAGAACATGAAGTCACTTGGCTTACGCCAAATGCACCCGATGCAGGTTTTGGCGCTGATGGATTTTATAGGAGACGCGCTATCTATCGCTGCACTGGCGGATGATCAAGAAATCTTTAACGACATGGAGACGAGCGCAGATGAGCTAGTCCGTTTGTTCGGAGGTGTGGGGGTAACAACAACCCCTGCCGATCACTGACCCTGTTGACTGCGGCGTAGTATCTCTGCGTTAGCAGACTGCGTCGCAATATCTCCACCCAGTATCGTGGGCGCTATGGATTGTATCCTTTGGAACGTGTCCCCTGCCATGTCTGTGATTGTTGAAGTAATAGAATTTATGGACGAAGGTTGCGCAGACACGGGGCTCGGTGCCTGTGGTCGTATGGGTTGTGCATATATCTGACCGTAAACCTGATCTAATTGGTCTAAGGGTAAATTTTCAGCTACTCTTTGTTGATCGTACTCTTCTGTTTCTAAGAAGATACTTTCAATCAAATCATTAGAGATCGAAACTGGTCGGAAAACACCTTCAAGAATCATATCTATTTCTTCAGAGCCCATTTTTGATTTTTCAGAAAGTTGAATATAAATTTGATCTTCGGTTAGACCCAATGTCTTGGCAGCTTGTATATCTTCAAACAAATTAGCTTGAGCTGAACGTAAGTTTTTGTTTACCTGTTTGTATTTTTTCAAGATGTCACTCTGAGTCACATCATTTCTTTTAGCAAAAGATGTGAAATCTCTTCTGAGTGCGGTTCGCGCAGCGGTATACTCTACACCTTTGAAATAGAAGTTATTAGCAAGGTCCGACTTCATCTCACGAAAACCTGTCATAAGGCTGGCAGCTTCCCCTGCTGGAGTAAACTCGTTTCCGTACCTATCTACAGACCCTGTTAATGATTTTAAAACACGACCAGCCTCTAGTTCACCACGTCTTTCCCGCATGAACATCTCCACCGCACCCGGTGTAAACCCACCTAAAACATGAAAGATAGATTTTGTTGCTCTACTTAAAGGATCTTCGCCGTCAACAAAGATCTTCGCCCCTGTTTTTGTTTGACCGCCTCGCGTAATAACGTCTGCGAATCTTTCTGCAAGCAAACCTTCCGCTAAAAAAGGCTCCGTAAACTTGCTCAAAGCTGCCCCCATAGCAGATGATATTTGACGAAGTTGGGAGTCTGTAACCTGCCCTGTTTCGGAATAAGCTTGAAGCGCGGCTCTAGCTGGAGCCAACATAAAATCATATGGCATCATGTATGTTAGATCGATATAATCAACTTCCGGCTTTCCGTTGACCTCCCTGTTTTGGATTGGAGCTACAATGTTACCTTTCATAAAGTAAGGAACTATACGTTTTAAAGCATCCATTTGATCTTCGGAAAAGTCAGTCATTTCCATCGCAGCTTTTTGAAGAGCTATGGGGGTCCCATAAGCCATGACGACATAGCTACTTAATCTTTTAGCGCCGATAGCTCGGACTTGACGTTCAAGAGCTTTAACATTTTTATCTCCAAGTTTCTTAAACAATTCGCTACTTGGATCTACTTTAAAACTAAGCTCCCTCAAACCTTGCCGAGTAATGTTTGTCGTAGTTCTTAAAATCTCCGCTGGAAAAGCCATAAAGTTTCCTACAAACGGAATACGACGGATCATCTTGATAGACTCTGGGACTCGACTGTATGTCGGCATGGTAGACTTTACAATGTCCGTAGACAGTACATCCAAAAAGTCCATATCCTCAGTAAGATTCGAGGTCCGAGCAGCGAGACCCGCCCGTGTAAACTCCTCGGCTACATCATCAAGTGTAGCGTCTGTTCCTTGAAGGCCGCGCCGAATAGCATTTGTATACTTTGCTTTTTCCCCGGAGTAACCCACTGTTTTCCAAAAGTTATCTGTTCCAGAATATACGTTCTGAGCTCCTTTTACTAATGGTTGCACAAAAGGTATTTTATTAATTAACTTGCCGCCAACAGCAGAAACTTTCCCTGAAACTTTGAGGTCTGCGCCTTCCTTTAACAAATCTTTAAACTCATTGACCACATAGTTTTGATCTACGATCCCAGCTTTTTGTAGCATGTTAAACGTATCTCGGAACTCATCGTCCGCCATATCTACCAGACGACCAGTTGTTAAACGGGCGCTTTCCATAAGGTTCATGCCTCGGCCCACGTTACCATTTGCTCCGATCATAAAAATCCCAGAGTGAAAGTTACGAATCTGGGAAAGCGGGTTCAAAACCGTCTTACTCATTTGAGAAAGACCCTTTGCCTGTAGAGAAAGAGCAAGGAGTTCTTGCATAGGGTCTTGAGTACGAGCCGCAATAGTCAAAGAATCTTTTATTTCTGAAGGCACGTATGATCCAGTTAAGGCACCAAACTTACCTCCGAAAGCCTGTTGGGCTAAAGGCATAGCTTGCAGCTTATCATCTGGCGTAAGCTCACCCAACCGCACGTAGCCAGCCTCTTCTAAAATCTTTTCTTGTCCAGGGCTCACTGATCTCCCGTTGATAGCAAGGGGCCGGGCCATCCCCTCGGCTATCTCGTCAAAGTTTTTCATTGAGGTGTTCGCGTAACCCCGGTAAAATTGATTAGCCGCAATGGTTTGAGCCATGTCCGCAACCGTGCGATAATAAAGTTCTTTAGGGTCTGTAATTTCGCCCAGCATCTCCCGTAGAGCATATGCATTTTCTGGAATCGTCCGGTCTTTAAGCATACCTTGTGCAATTTTAAACAATGGAACAGGCTGACCAGAGCCCCCTTTGTTTGCTTTCTTAACTCCTCGACTAAGAACTTTAAGCTGAACGTCGGGATTCAAACCTGCTTCTGATTGCTTACCCAGCGCATCATTAACTACTTTTGTTGCCGACTGAATAATTTCTTCTGGGGACTGTCTGCTTGTTTTAGACATTGAATCGGCAACTTCTTTTACAGCTTTGTCATAAAGCTTCATGTCCACTACAAACTCTTCTGGGTTTAAATGTTTCTCATACAAACGTCGAAGGTATTTCCCCTGCTGTTCTGAAAACTGTTTAACCAAGGCCTTCTTTTGAGTGGCGTTTAGTACGTCGTCTGGGGTATCCTCCACGCTTTTCATAAATATATCTGTCAACCCATCGACTTGATTTCTCATGTCCTTCGCTGCGCCAAGAACCTCTCCATTGTACTTCTTTAAAAAGTCTTTTTCCGGCATAGATCCGATAAGAAAACTTTGAAGATCGTTATATGCAGTGTCGATTCCTTCTTTTCCGCGTCCAAAAAGTTTACTCTTAGTAGTAACTTTCTTGGCGGCTTTATCAAAAGCTTGGAAACGCTTTGCCGCGTCACGCGTAGTAGCGTCCACAAAACCTTTTACGTCTTCGATACCTTCATAGATTTCTCTAGGCAGTAGTCCCGCCGAAGAAAAGTACTTTTGTAGAGTACCACCGGACATCTTTTCTGCGACTTTATCAAACCCTCGAGTAATGACTGCGGCAGCTTTGGGGACACCAGGGAAATACGCGGGAGCCCGCAACACTGCACCCACTACAGGAATAGCGGCTTCCACCGCAGCGCCCGCGATTACACCTTCCGCACCTATCCTAAATTTGTTACGAAGTCCCCTAAAAGCCTCATCAGAACCAGTAAGTCCTGTATCTTCTTCTGTTTTTAAAATGTCTGGCAGTGCATCAAAACTATCGGATACCGTGTTGAATGTAGTAGGTGCAACAAAAATATCTGCCGCTCCAGTACCAAGAGCCGTAGACCCCGCCAGTTTAACACGATTACCCAGCATAGCTTTTCCAGCTTTGCTTTTGCCAAAGGCTTCCGCTGAACGAGCAAACTTACTAGCTCCCGGCACTACCCGTGCGCCTTGCGCAACAGAGTTAGCTCTACCCAACCAACCTACTACAGGTATAGCTGCGGACCCAAATGTTACGATACCTTCAGCGATCTTTCCCGCTGTACCCGTTGGAGTCAGGTTCAGGTACTCTTTTCCATCTTCAAAAAAGTCAGTGACCTCACGAGTATAGTCGGTGTCTAGCGCAGCATCGACACCCAAAGCACCTAACTCAACAAGCCCCTGACCGATGTTCACAACACCCGCACCAATCCCTTGTCCCAAGTCTTGAAAGATCCCTTTTTCAAACGGAGCAATAGATGCCCGCGCCTCTTCCGCTAATGCTTGTGCTGTATCGTCGTCTCCAGATCGGGAAGCGGAGATTGCTTGGTCTCGAAGCTCTTCATACTTTAGTTGTGCTCGTGCCTGAACCGAAACTTGTTGCGCTCGATCAGTTTTGCCTTCTCGATAAAGTTCAACCGCTCTGTTTTTTAAGGTGTCATATGAGTCCATGTCACCGACCTAAGATAGATTAAGTTGTGCTGCAATTTCTTCGTCAGTTTTACCACCGCTAACCTTGGCAACCAAAGTAGGTACAACAGGTCCGCCAGGCGTAAAGGGGATTTTAAATTTTTCCGCCGTCGCCGCTGTAATTCTCTGAGCGTATTCAACTGCTGTTTCATTTTTTGGCGCGCGGCGCCCCAAGTCACTGTACGCTTTAAGTGCGGCTGTATATGTGTTTTGCAAAAACTCCTGTGGGTCTCTCATGTTTCTAAAACCACTGCCTTTTGCACGTTTTTCAAGAAGTTCCAACTCTCTACCGAACTTTGTTGTTGCCGCATCTTCAGATAGTATGTTCTGAAAAGCAGCGAGAGTGAGATCATCATCTCGCTTACGATCTGCGGCCTTACCTTTTTGTATAGATGCTACGCCTGTAAGTAATCCATTTGAAATGTTTTGTATCGCATTGGGGCTTTCTCCAGCGGCTATAGCAAATCCCATCATAGCCATGTTCATCCAAAACTCTTCTTTTTTATCCGCGTCTGTCCGACCCAAGAGGTCACTGAGAAGTTTCTTTTGTGCGAGAATACGCTCCTTGGTTGTCATATTTTTCGTATCAATGCCTGCTGAATCTAACACTGCTTTAGAAGTAATCGTGTTTGGATTAACAGTCGGATTCATCTTTAGTTCTTCTGTGACACTAATAACCTGTCGTTTCAAACCATCTTTGCCGAGCTTATTATTAGTTACTTCATTTGCCGTTTTTATTTTGTCGTTTTTGGTTGGCTTTTTATCCGGAGCAACAAAAAGCGCCTCTTTCATTTTTCTCTCTTCCGTAGATGGTTCAGCATCTTCTTTCTTCGGACCTAAAATTGCATCGGCGATTTTATCAACAGCCGTGTCAACGGTGCCCGTCCTCACTTCACCCGTTGCCATCCCACTTTCTAGAGCCGACTTACCGCTTATGTCAAAAGGCTTTCTAGGAACCAATTTTGGAATTTTCTCGACAAGTTCTCGCTGAGATTCAAGGGTCAGGTAGCTAGGGTCATCTGACCCTGAACCTCTAACGATAGCCGCAAGAGACGCTTCTCGGATTTGATCTTGGATACTTGGACCTTGGTCCTCTTCCGAAAATAAATTAGAGACTCTTGGTACTTCCCCGTAGCCTTGTCGTAGATCTTGAAGGGAATCGGCTGTGTCTCTAATATTTGTAGTCACACTGGTAGGCAGCCCAACCGCTGCTGAAACTGGAGCCGCTAGTCTGGCGGCTGCTTCTCCAATAACTGGAGGTACAGACAATGCCGCTCCCCCCACAACGTCCATCACCTGCGCAAGTGGCAGAACCAACATCTTAGCTATTTCTCTAACTTCATACCCTTGTTTGTTAAGCTCGGCAATCTCCGCTCTTTTAGCCGCAGCTGAGTCAGGGTTTTCTTCTATGTTCTGACGTTCAAAACGCTCAAGACCGCTTTCTGTGCTAACGGGATCTCTTGACTTAAGAAAATTGGGTCCCAAGGCATTTGCAATTATTTCGTCTGTGGCTCCACGGTCAATTCGATCATTAGCTTCAGGTGAAAGAAGCTCCCGAGCGTTAGCTACTATTTCCGCATCGGAAAGTTGTCTAGGGCCTTGATCAGGGTTCGATAGCTCTGCTAGTGCAGTGCGAATAGCGGGGGTGTTGAGCTCCGTTGCGCCAATATTCGGGGGCCTATATCCTGTGCTCTGAGAGTCCAAAGCAGTCCTTGATGGGTTCCCCGCATAAACATTAGCTACATCCCGCATAACTCCTGCGATCCCGCCCTCGCTAACCATAGGTGCGACGGCCTCTACAGGGGCGCCATCAACAGAAGCAGCATTATACTGTTCAGTTCGCGCAGCTTGTTGCAAAGGAGATGGGAACCCTAGACTAGGAGGACCCGCAACGTTGATGTCGTCATACGATGGACGACTGGTTGTTTCCGCAACTGGAGCCGGAGCCACACTCTCAGGCATTTGTTCTGAAAGCTGACGTTCTACAAACGCGTCAGCGGGGCGCAAATTCATAACATTCAGGTTGTTTTCCGCTGCCGTAGCGCTGTCCATCACAAAGGATTTAGCCATGACCCCAGGGGCAATCTCCTGCAACCGTGCAAGGGTATCAGCCCGCAGCCGAACTGGGCGACTTTCGTTTACGCCTGGTATAACTGCAACATACTGTTCAACCTCGGGCGCACTTGCATTCCCGCCTTCAGCGTACATCTGAGCCGTGCCAAGAAGTTCTGGGGAAGACGATATGATTCCGCCCATATTAGCCAGCTTGACCCGAGCATCTCGGTTGGAAAACATTCTGCGGTTTAAAGCACTCATTGATTGCCCCCAAACATACCTGTCTTACCAAGACTATACAGTCCGCCCGCCAACCCTGCAAACTGTGATATCGGGCTCGGCCCTGGTTTTTGCTGTTGCGTGAACGTGGACTGAGAAGTCGGCATACCTTGGAAGATATCAGAGTAAAACCCAAGTTGCTGATACGGCTGCATCGTGTTCTGATATTGAGTCTGGCGTTGAGCATCAAGCTCGGACTGCCGTTGCTGCTGTTCTTGACCACCGAAGCTGGACAACGTATTAATATCGTTGATGTTTAGACCTTGGAATGCTTCTCCGAGTTTAGCCTGTTGCATACCCAAACTACCAATGCCCTGACCAAGTTGCCCGTACCGAGAGGCTCCCTCCTGCATAAGCTCGGCTCCTTGCAAACCAACTTGCCCCGCCGCTTGCGCTCGAGCAAGTTGTTGCTGTTGCGCTTGAGCGTACCCAGATTGTCGTAATCCCGCCGCGGCTCTAGCCTGCGCGTCTATTGTATTGCGTTGTTGCTCTGCCGCTTGAATACCCTGACGAGAACCACCAAAAGCTCCCGCTCCAACCGCTTGTGCCGCTAAGCCTTGTTGCTGAATATCACTTTGACGTTGAATATCCTGCATAGTCTGATCAACAACCGACTGCTCATAAGGATTCATATAAGCTTGAGCAGCGTTTGGATTCAGTATATTAGCCGCAGTTGTTGAACCAATATCTCCCGCCGAAGTAATGGAAGCGGCTAAAGGGTTGAACCCCGCTTGCGCGGCCTCAATCCCAGTCCCGACGCTTGCCGCGCCAGCTTGCAACATGGGAGTGTAGGCCCCTACGCCTTGCTGCGCCAACCCTGTAGCCTGTTGTTGCAGAGGATTACGTTCCGCAACCTGATAAGCAGGGAGCGTGTAGTTTTGTTTTCCAAGACCTTGAGCTCTGTCAAGGATTTCCTTCATATACGCCTTCTGCCACTCGGGAAGATCTGCGACGGAAGTTTGAGTTGTCGTTTGAGTTGCCATTGCAGTTAGCCTTTCCTAGCCACTTCAGCATACATTCGTGCTGCTTCAGCGCCCCTTGTTCCATTCGCAGCGCCGCCAAGGCGCATTCCTGCTCGTTTCATATTCCCGTCAGGGTCCATGGCAGCGAGATCTTTCCCAGATAGTATGACTTCCCCGTTGCCTACCAGGATTTCTTCAACAGGGCGACCGTTCTGCGTGATCATACCCGGTATGGAATCACTGGTCACGGTCCCTGGTCCACCGATCAAGCCGCCTTCTACAAACTGCGCGATCCCTCCTTGAGACATCCTTTCTACGTCTGACGAATAAACCTTTTCAACAGCAGGTTGCGCCGCCGCCGATTGGTATTTGGTTATATACTGTCGATCATACGCATCTCTTTCTTCCGCCGTGTTGAATGCCGGAGATTCTCCAGTGACAGGATCAATGTATTTAGACTTATACAGGTTGTCGTCCCAACCTTCTTGCTGGTCAGGCCCTTTATTAAAATCTACAAGACTCCCAATGCCGCCGCTTGAACCACGATCCCCACGCTTGAACACCTTGTCCATGATTGCGTCTTTGATTGTGCTGCCTAAGATGTCTTTAAAAAGATCGCCTAGACCGCCACCGCCACCGCCGCCACCGCCAACAATGCCTTTTAACACATCTCCTAAAAAACTCATTACGCTTCCCCTACTATCTGCTCGGGCATTGTTACTACTATTTTAGTACTGCGCCGTTCTGAACCTGTCCATGATTGGTTACAGTCTGGACAATTCCCATCTGGGTAAGATGCGACCTCTTGAGGCGTATCAACTGCGTTGTTACAGTTTACACAATGCACTGTATCAGAACTTGTAGAAGGTTTCCACTGCGACCCGTCAGGCATCTGAATAATTTGACCACTCATGTTATAACCACCGCTACTACTCCTACACTCGCCGTTGCAGAGGCACTTCCCGAATAAATATCGTTTGTGCGAATAATCTTTAAAAACCCGTTGGATTCAAACACGTCACCTAACTCTAACGTATTCGCCGCGCCGTCGCTAGGTATTCCTTGAAAATTTACAATGGGGCTTCTTTGCTCATCAATAAAATTATCCAAGGTCCGCGCTAATTGGTTCACATAAGCATGATCGTAAACCACCGGAGCAATAGGAATAATTTGTCTGACAATCTTTCGAGTCATCTGCGCCCGTCCGGTCTCATCTCAAGCCTTGGTGAACCCAAGCGCCACTTCACACCTGTTGTGTCACTGGAAACCTTTAGGTTCATCTGCCGACCACGAAGGCGCATAAACAACTGGTTGGTATAGTTGTCCTGACCAGACACTACTGAAGATCTAATGACGTCACCTGAATCCGTTCCTTGACCAGTGACGTTGCCGTTGTAGTTGCGGGCCGTCATTGTAAACTCAACCTCCGGTGCCGCAGCCGTGGAAGTGCTAAAGTTAAGGTCGGGAATAATTCGGCGGATAAACATAAATTGGTCACCGTCACCAATGTCAAAGTCAGAAGATTGAACAAACGCATCTACAGGAGTTGCCGGGCTTGTGCTGCCGTCGTCCAAACCAAACTCTTGATCGTATAAATACTGATCTACGCTTGCAGCTTGAGGATACGAACGCTGCCCTGCGGCACGGTCATTCCAAGCTGTACGGGCCAAGGTCCCATAGTACCAGGTTTGTTCTAGGTAATTATAAATAACATATCGATCAATTTCCTCACTGCTTTCGGAGCAATAGTACCACCATACTTCACTCTGACTAGCTAAACTACCCGCATGGAATTTAAACGACTGATTTCGGTTAAGATCATTAAAGACATACTGCCGGACGGTGCAAGGAATCGGTTGAATACGACCGTCGTACATATAGAAGTTTTCTTGGCCCATCCAGAACACAACGTCGTTGACACTAATAGCGGTGTTTGGTCCGGCAATCCGAATGTTGTCACCCAGCAAAGCTGTGCCAAACGTAAACGGTGGTCCTAAGAACTGAAGGCTGTGCAAACTGTGATCTGTCCAGATTAGAATCTGACGAGAGGTGCGCAAAGCGGTTACAATCTCTGAGCCCTGAGATAGTCGTAAATCGCCCGCGGTATTAGTGGCAGTAGGAGTCCAATCCGTGGGGCTTTCTTGGCTAGACCAACGGATCAACAACGGATCTTGGGCTGTTTCCCCCAACGGATTTGCCCCAAAGCACAGAACGTGGCGATCTACTTCTGATACAAGAACCTTTCGAGCTACCGTAGGGACATTGGATGCGCCCGCTAAAGAAGAAAGAGTCACGGCGCGATTTGAAACCCCAGAGGATGCATCCCAGTAATAGATTTGACTGTCCGCAATATTCATCAAAAGGTCTTCGCCAAAGTCATCAGCAAACCAAAGACGTAATGTTTGCCCCGCTAAAGATCCCGCACCAGACCCCCAAGTAAAACGGCCCCAGGTGCCTGCGCCCCACCCAGGTCCAAGGATCGTGGTGTTTAAACCAATGTTAATTTGATAAGCCGCTTCGACCGAGGATCCCCCACCCGCGGTTGATCCTGACGAGCATGTGCCCCCCGTGTCTACTTGATATATGTTGGCGTCAATAATCGCAGTAACTTCCTGCTCTTTATTTAAATTTCCTGTAGTCAGTCCGTCTACTGCGGTTGCACCAGAGAATGTTACAAAGTCTCCTAACGTGGCTCCATGACCCGTGTCTGTTACACGAATGATGCCCGTTCCCGCACTCTGGGTTGTAATGGGGTTAGCTCCGAGGGTCACGGTCCTACGAATAGGGGTAATATCGTTTAGAACCCCAGAGTCCTCAAGATAGACTTTTGTGTTTGTGCCCATAAACAAAAGGTTTTCGGAAGATAACGTAACGAAATCGTGCAGCTTACGGCATGTTCCCTTAAACGCGGAAGCACCCACTTTTGCCCACCCTCCAATACGCTCAACAAAACCAGAGCGGAAGCGAACCTTGTCGCCGTCGTACCACCCACCCTCGTTAGAGTAGTTGGTTCCCTCTCTGTTAAGACCTGGCCTAAACTGGAGCTTAGTTAGTGGCATGTAGGATTACTCCGCGTCTGCGATTGTTAATGTACCAGCCTCAACTTGGCGTAGTATTTCAGCGTAGTGCCTGAAAGTACCAGTTCCCCCTGATGTGTTAAAAAGCCACCTATCGAGTGAAACATAGCCGTTAGCGGTAGCACTCGTACTTCTCTGCGCCACTTGCATAGCACCATTGATAATCAAGTTGCGATTCCCCAGTTGACCGAGGTTGACGCCATTGTTGTCAATTGTTGAAATCGCCATCCAATTATCCTTCTAGTGCTGTTAGTCTCGATTCAAGACTGTCTATTTTTGTTAGTGCTTCTTGCAGCGCAGCGGTTAATAATGGGACCAACTTGCTCTGATCGATTGCCTGTGGGTCTATAACACTGCGAGTACCCATGACAGCATCAACTGCGGCTGTTAGCTCGTTGCCCTCATCATCGTATGTAGCCTCAACCGCTGGAGTAACCTCATACTCCTCGTCACGCATGGCGTCTTTAGCGCCTGTCACTGCCTCTGGGACTACAGCCTGTGCCTCATGTGCAAGGAAACCATCTACTCTTGTACCGTCTGCAATCCACTCAAAATTCACAGGGTTCAATGCTTGGACACGGGCAGATGCACCTGTCATTGGCTGCACGTCTGTTTTTAATCGATAGTCGGATGAGGTGTTGTAGGCTGTGGAAGAGCCTGTGGTTGTTACAGTGCCTACGCCGCTGCTGTTTCTGTAAAACTGGATTAGCGTATTCGTACTGTTGCTGCCGCCTGAGTTGTTTACGAGCAGGGTTGCTTCACCCGCACCAGTAACAAAATATGCCTGACCATGATCATATAGCGTACAGCCAGCGGCGTTGCTGACAACGGTTTTACCAACGTGAAAATTCCCAGACGTATCAATGGTTGTTCGTGTTGCGCCAGCAGTGTAGTCGTATATCGAAAATGACCCAGAAGTTCCTGATAATAAAGCATATTCTCTACCGCCAGTACCTGTTGCTTGCAAGATTTGCCTTGCGAATGTACTTCCACTAACCTCTAACGTAGCAATATTAGCGTCAGATCGTGGGGAGCTTGTTCCGAGGCCCAAATCTCCGCCACTAGTGAGGCGCATACGCTCCGTGTCGTTTGTAGCAATAACTATTGGTTGGTTTTCACGCTGTGTAATATATACTGCACTTGCGTCATTTCCTATAGCAAAACCACCTAATACTTGTGTTGTGTGCGTAGTGTTATTGAATGCTAAAAATGTTTGCGACCCTCCGTTCAAACGTAAATTGTAGCCAGCAGTTAAATTACCAGACGGAGTCGTACCTATCCCAACATTTTCTGAGCTATCTATTGTGATAACGGTGGCGTCCGCAGCACTGGAGTTGACCCTGTTTATCTGGTCCGCTGCATCTCTTGATCTACTCATTATTCAGACTCCAATGCTGTGATACGTGCCTCAAGAGCATCGTTCTTTGCTGATAGTTCCTGTAATGCTTTAACCAGGACAGGTATTAACGCTGCCTCTGCTACTTCTTGAGAGCCATCGTCACGGTCATCCCAAAGGGTAAAGCCATCTTTAATCTCAGGGTGAGCATCGATAGCTGCCTTAACCTCTTGAGCTATGAAACCGTGGTTCGTGTAGCTATTCTTAAAGGTGTCTGTTGAACCCTCTTCGTAAGCATTAAAGGTGTCGGGTAGCTCACCTAAGTTTTTATACTTAAATGTGCGAGGCGTTAGATCATTGATAAAGCTCAGACCCGCTGTAGAATCAACAATCTCTTTCTTGTAACGCTCATCTGAAACGGTTGACCAAGTTGCGACACCGTGTTGCGCACGTATGTCACTTCCTGATTGCCCAAGGGTTGTGTACCCAGCCGCACAGGATAGGTCATAACCTAGCCCCATAGAGTAATCGCCAGCGGATCCTCCTGCGGCACCTGATCGTAAATAGTTTCCAACTAAGGTATTTCCCGAACCTGTTGTTGTAAGTACGCTGTAATTACCTGTTTGACGACCTATAAAAACATTTTGAGTCCCTGTCGTAACATTAGCTCCAGCTTGATATCCAACCGCTGTGTTTGATGTGGCAGTGGTCTGAGAAGCCAGTGCCTGACGACCTACCGCAACGTTTTGAATACCTGTAGTGTTAGCCTGTAGTGCATTGTTGCCGACAGCGGCGTTATCACTCCCAGTTGTGGTATAAAACAAACTGTTAAAACCCACTGAAGTATTGCTGTTCCCAGTTGTAGTAGAGTATGCAGACTTTCTACCTATTGCGGTGTTACTGTGAGCCGAACCTGACTGACTATAAGAAGCCTGATACCCCACAGCGGTGTTGTCATCTCCTGTGGTGTTGCTTTGTAATGCAGATACTCCAACCGCTACGTTTTGTGCCCCAGTTGTGGTGTAGTACATAGACGCAGAACCGACTGCTGTGTTATTAGCTGCGGTCGTAGCAGTAAATAAAGAGTTAGCGCCAAGGGCTGTGCTGTCGTTTGAAGTAGTAATATTGAAGCCAGCGGCATATCCAAGTGCGGTGTTTTGTGTGCCTGTGGTGTTATCTGTAAGAGCAGAATACCCGACCCCTGTGTTACTACCTGCGGTAGTGTTGCTTTTTAAGGCAAATGTGCCAACCGCTACGGTATCGCCCCCAGTAGTATTAGCGTACCCAGCCTGATACCCAACGGCGGTGTTGTTGCTTGCAGTGGTGTTGGAGAATAGTGATTCATGCCCCAAGGCAACATTCTGCGTTCCTGTGGTATTTGTGTACAAGGCCAACTTGCCCATTGAAATATTGTTGGAGCCTGTTGTGGTAGAATAAGATGCTTGATAACCAACGGCTACATTGTTGTTTGCGGTGGTGTTGCTTTGTAGTGCAGATACTCCAATCGCTACGTTTTGAGTTCCTGTTGTGTTTGCTAATAAACTAAAATAACCAACTGCTGTATTGTTTGAAGCTGTTGAGTTGTTGTATAAAGAACCATGTCCAACACCTATGTTAGAAGCGCCTGTAGTATTTAGATACACCGCCTGATATCCAATCGCTACGTTGCTGTTAGCGGTGGTGTTGGAGCCTAGCGCACTAGCTCCCATAGCTACGTTTTGTGCGCCTGTAGTATTAGCCACCAATGCGTCATCACCCACTGCTGAGTTGTTAGCGCCAGAGGTATTAGCCTCAAGAGCCTGATCGCCAACCGCAGTGTTGTTATTGCCTGTATTGAGTTCTAAGGCTTGATATCCAACCGCAGTATTGTGATTACCTGTTGTAACTGTCTTTAGGGCTTGCATACCCACAGCGGTATTACGAGTTCCAGTAGTGTTGCTAAACGCCGCCTGATAACCAACGGCAGTGTTGTTGGATGCGGTAGTGTTAGAGCTTAGCGCACTAGCTCCTATAGCTACATTACTAGCACCTGTAGTATTTGCATCACCAGCAAGTCCACCGATTAGGGTGTTGTTTATACCTGTTGTGACTAATACTCCTGCTTCATAACCAACTGCCGTGTTATAAGTATCTGTAGCTGATGTGAAGTTTTGTGAGAAAAGGGCAGTGTAACCAACGGCAGTTGATTTGCTCCCTAACGTGTCTGAGGTTAAAGAGTGCGACCCAACTGCCACATTATAGACAGCCTCAGTTAAAGCATCTCCTGTCGAACTACCAATCAGCGTGTTTCTATCTCCAGTGCTAATTGCAGTGCCAGCGTTTGCACCTATAGCAGTATTATTTGCACCACCGCTTGCCACACTATCCAACGCAGTATCACCCAGAGCCACGTTGCCTGTGCCAGTGGGGTAGTTGCCATCCAGCTTTATTGTGCCGCCATCGACTGACAGGTTGCCAGCTATCGTCACATTTCCAGAGAACGTGCCGCCCGTTGCAGGGACCGTATTAGCTATAGACGAAATTTCATACGCTATTATCTCTAGTGTGTCCGAAG
>WLWE01001844.1_pt1 | contig 14622 bp, 15 predicted proteins | sample 6718301 | NCBI WGS metagenome assembly WLWE01 (sample SAMN12718691, study PRJNA515312) | sponge metagenome | isolation source: marine sponge | host: Mycale hentscheli | place: New Zealand: South Island, Marlborough, Capsize Point | collected 2003-05-01 | reverse complement strand
ATTACAAGTGAAAAAATTAAAAGAAATGAAGGGTGAGGACAAGCCAAAAAGAAAACCGCCTAAAAAAAAAGACTATCAACTATTCGAAAAACCAAAACCGAAAAAAAAAGTAAAAAAAAAGAAATATTAATTATATAAATATTTTCTAATATATTTATAATATATGACAAGTATAATTGTAGAATGCAGACAGTTAAATAATAATTCAAAAGTTATGAGTAATGGTGATTTTATATCAACTCTAAATGAAAATACTTTATTAGAAGAAAATGATCAAATATTAATTCGGAACGGCTTTGTAGATACTATTCCAATTTCAAATGAGTATATAGAATTAACTGAAGATTACACATTATCTATTCAATTTTTATATTATGATTATAATTTTTCTCCTGCTGGTAAGCCAAGATATGATAACTTTGCTTATCAAGGATTACTTAGTGATACTATTGTTGAAAATGGACAATCTGTGAATGGTAGTGTTATTGGAAATATAGCAAATTTAACACAAAAATTACCAGTATCTGAAACTGATTTTGGTATTTATACCGCTATTGAATTTTTTAGAGCAAATGATGGAAAAACTGGAAACTGGGGTGATATTAGTTTCGAATTTCATTATTATAATGTTGTTGGAACAAAAGAAATATTCCATGGTCTCATTCCATCGTTATCAAATTCAGAGTATAAAACAACAGTTAATATTGGAAAAATTATGTGTAATAAATCATCTACTCCTCCATTTTTAGTTATAACACCAAGTGATTTAATAAAAGGTAGAATTATTACAGATTATAATAATCCGGCTTATTTTACAAAAGAAAGTATTCCTAATAATACTCGTGTATTTGAACCTATTATTGGTACTAAATCTGGTGTAATACCAAAGGGAAAATATGCACCAGATGAAATAGCATCAAGAATTTCTAAAATATTTCAAGAGGCTACTCCAAGTGGACCTTTTGATATAGAGGCATCAAATAATTTATTGATAGCAAGTGGTACAAATACAACAAGTCATAAATTTATAATGAACGTGAATAGTGAAATCTATAGGGATGAATTAATAGCTGTTAATAATATTTATAATCAAACGACGCCATATCCAGCAGATGGAAAACATTATAATCAATATGTACCTGTTTATAATTATGCACTTGCTGATTCTAAACGTGATTATTGGGTTGGATCTTCTCAATTTGATGTTCAATACGATAATGAAAGTAATAAATTTTATATTGACTATATCCACACTCCATATTATGGGACAGCCAGTACTGGAATACAAACAAACGAAATTATCACAATAAATGAAAATGATTATATTACCCCGAAGCATGCATCTGATTTTCCAATAAATGCTTATAATAAAAGATTATTTTATTCAAAAGCAAATTCAGGTATCGCTTTAACAAGTATGACCTCTCAACCTGCGGGATTTTGGGACGGGATATGTGGTTTTAATTTAAATAATCTAACAGTTCAACCAAAGTTCGAAACATTAGATCCAAACATTGTAAATAATAGTGAATATCTACTTGCTAATGAATTATCATTTATCCCTTATATTGATTATAAAGAAGGTAAAAATATCACCGCTCCATTTTTAATTAATGATATGAGTATAAGTAAAGATAAAACATTTAATACGGTTCCAATAAAACAAGTTGGCGAGCAATTAGAAGTTGTCGGAATTAATTCTATATATGCTGATAATGTAATTTTAAATAATGTTAATGAAAATGCTTATTATTTAATAGAAATTGAAAGTCAGTTTAAAAATAATCTTTTAACATCAGATTTTGGAAATATGAAAAATGTTGCAGGAATAGCAAATACATATTTTAATAGTTCAAATTTTACAAGTACAAATAGTGCAGATAGTTTTATTTATCAACATTCAGGAGAACCTCAAATGTTACAAAGTTTTGGGATCAGAATATTGGATTCAACTAAAAATCTTGCATCTGGTTTAGGTCCTGATAATACGATTTTTATTGAAATAGTAAAAGCGCCAAAAATACCACCTCAAATAGAAGATAATAAAGAACAAAAACAAAGCAAGGGGGCATTGAGAGAACAACATATGAGTAAACCAAAACCAAAATCATAAAATTTAAAACATTTAAAAAAACATCTATTATATTATATATAGTATGTTAGATAAACAAATTAAAAATAATGAAATAATTTTAACTGAAAAAGTACCATTAAGTGAAGATTTTATTACAAGAAGAAAAAAATATCAATCAAAATATGGAAATAAATTAAAACATTGTTCTATATGTAATAAAGAAGTAAAAATGTTTTCATGGCAAAACCACAATAGAAGTAAAACACATAAATTAAAAAAAGAAATTGAAGAATTAAAATGCATGATTTCGAAAAAATAAATAAATATATAGTTTTTTTAAACATCTAAAATAAAATATATAGTTTTTTTTTAAACATATATTTATCATTTAAAGAAAAATTATTTTATATATATATATATATAAAATGATTTTAGAACTTACAGAAAAAGTAAACTTTAATATTGCGGAAAAATTATCGAATATTAATTATATTCAATTCAGAGATTTATTTAATTTATCAACAACAAAACGACGTGATGATTATGATATTATGGGAGAATATACTAAATTAAAAAATTATTGTAAATGTATTGTAAAATCTAAAAATAATCATAAAGTAAGATATGATTATGCAGAAGGTAAAAACTGTGGTAGGTTGCAAAGCAAAGACCCAAGTATGCAGAGATTATATAACGGTTTTCGCGGAATTTTATGCGACAAAATAATGTGGGATCTAGATATGGTGAATTGCCATTTGATTTTAATATTAAATTTATGTAAAGAACATAATATCAAGTATAATTATTTATATGATTATATTAAAAATAGAGAAGAATTTTTAAGTGAATTAATGACAGATTATGATATTAATAGAAGTATGGCAAAAACTGTATTATTAAAATCATTAAATAAAGTAGAAATAACAACAAAAGTAAATAATAAAAGAGTAAAAATAAAATCATTATTTCGAAAATTTGATACTGAATTGACGGGCATTACACGTTCATTATTTGAAATTTATAAAAATAATATTAAATATAAGAAACATTTAACTAATGATTGGAACAAAGAAGGTAAATATATAAATTTAGTTTTATGCGATATGGAAAATAAATATTTACAAGAAGCACGAGAAGTATTAAAAAAAAATAATATTACTAATGAAAATGCAGTTTTAATGTTTGATGGTTTTATGATTTATACAGAATCAAAAAATCAAGAATATTTAGATAATATTTTAAATATATTAAATAGTCATTTTTCAAAATATGAGATTAAATGGGATTATAAAGAACATAATACTGAATTATTAGAACCATTTAATGAATTAATAATTGAATTAGTTGACACGATTGAAAGTAAAAATATAGTAGAGATCGTAAACCATATATTAAATGGAATATTAAAAGATAAATTATATAAAGATTGTAGTTCATTATATTATTTAACAGATGAGAAAATTATTACTAATAAAGAAATGATAAAATCCGAATTATATAAATTAATTTCCAAACAAAATTATTTCATGTTTGATTGCTACAAAGGAAAAGATGGAGGGGTAGTTAATTGTTCTAAAATTCATAAACATATTAATAATATAGTTGATGGTTTAATTAATTGTTGTGAAACTAATAATAATTTTGTTAATGATGTATGGAATTATACACAATTTAAATTATTTTTTAATAATGGATATTTTGATTTTAAAAAAAATATATTTATTGAGGGTAAAAATAATAAAACATTTATTAAAATAAATAAAAATTATAATGGTAAATCAAATAAAGACATAAGACAAAAAATATTTTCAAAAATATTATATCCTGTTTTTAGTATTGCATCAAAAGAAATGGATAAAGAGGAATACGAATTAATGGAATATTATTTATATATGATAAGTCAGTTTATGGCTGGGAATATTGAGATGAAAAAATGGTTGAATTTTCAAGGATTAAGAAATTCTGGTAAAGGAGTATTGGGCGATTTATTAAAAAAATCTTTTGAAAAATATGTATTAACAACTAATAGTGGTAATTTTAAATTTAAATCAAATGTTGGCGATGAACAAAAATCATTATCGTGGTTAATAGATTATCAATTTATACGAGTTGCTTTAACTTCAGAAATTGATATATCTGATGATATGAAATTAAATGGTAATATGATTAAAAAGTTTACATCAGGAGGAGATGATATTATGGCCAGAAAGAATTTTAAAGATGAATATGAATTTAAAATACAATCTGGATTGATTATTATGAGTAATGATATGCCCCCAATTCAACCGACTGATGCATTAGAAACGTGTGATAAATTTATTATGAAATCTAAATTTATTGATGCTGATTTTCCAGAAGATTATAAATTAAATGGTTATAAATATTATGAAAAAGACCCATATATTAAAACTGATTTTATAAATAATGATGATGTATTAAATGAATTTATTATTATTATATTAGAACATTATAATAAACATTGTGAATATCCAGCAGAATTAAAGAAAGAAAAAATATTAGAAATGGAAGATGAGGACGATATGAGCAAATTATTTAATTTATATGAATATACAAATAATATTGATCATAAAATAGATAATGATATTTTAAGAGTAGATTTAAAAGCAAATAATATTAATATGTCTTTGACAAAAATGAAACAAATGTTAAAAACAAAAGGTGCAACTGATTATAGGAGTAAATCATCGCGGGGGTTATGCGGATTACGACATATTGAGAATGATTCGGATTTGGAAGATGATTGTTTATAATCATAAAACAAAGTTTTATTAATGATTGACAAAGTCAATAAATGAATAAGTCAAGACGGGTGACAAAACGGGTGACAAAATATTATTTTTCTTATTTATTAAAATGAATAAGAAGAATATGGTGACAAGATGACGGTGACAAAAGGTGAAAAATCCATATTATATTTTATACTAAAATAATATTTTTTAAAATTATATTTATATTTTCAAAAAAGTTTTATAAATTACTGTCATTTTTGTCATTTTTGTCACCTTTTGTATGTATATTCATTTTATTGGTGACAATTGGGGTGACAAGGTGACAATTGGGGTGACAAAAATTAATTTACAATATATACATATATCGCCCATAAAATATTCTGTGATCATTCTGCAATTATTGCAATATTTCATTTATATATTAAATCAGAAATTTAAAGTAAAATAACAAAGTTATTTTATATATTATATGTAGAAAAAAACATTTAGTTTAATTTATATTTATTTTCTATGTTATAATATATAATATAGATGTTTGGATATATATATAAAATATACTGCAAAAATCCAGAAATAAAAGAACATTATATAGGTTCTACTATTAATTATAAAAGAAGAATGAGACAACATAAATATAGTAGTAATCATATATTTAATAATCAAACTAATTTATATGATTTTATTAGAAATAACGGTTCTATTAATAATTTTCAATCTGAAATATTATTAAAAGTTATGGTTAATGAAAAAAAAGATTTATATGAAATAGAAAAACAATTTATAAAAAATGATAATAATTTATTAAATAAATATATTCCTAATAGAAATCAAAAAGAATATTATTTTGATAATTATGATATATTAAAAGAAAAAAGAAAAATGAAATATAAAAAAAATAGAGATGAAATATTACATAAAAAATCAAGTATCATGGTTACTTGTGAATGTGGTTCTATATTAACTAAAAATCATATTCATAGACATTATAAAACAATAAAACATTGTAAATATATTAATAATATTAATTCCCAGCAAGTCCAAAGCCTTGACTAACTTTAAGTTGTAATGATGGTAACTGGGATTCTGGATCTGGTCTTTTAATTTTTTTACCAAAAATGGATGCAAAAAATGAAGCAATAGCCAAACCCCCGGCGATTAAATCACCTGCCATGTCTTCTGGTCCACCTCCTTCAATTTCAGCCATTCCCGCTTTTTCAGCAAGTCGTTGTGCTAGAGTCTTGCCCGCTGTTTTTTCAGCTTGAGCACTTACATCTTCTTCTACTGTTGTTTTAGTTGCGTTCTCTACATCCGTTTTTGCTTGATTAGCAAGATTAGTATGAGTATCTAATAAGTCTTGTGTATCAGAAACATTTTGTTTCGCATCATCTAATGCATCTTTTGCATTATCTACGTCATTTCGAGCATCATTTAATGCGGATCTATCATTAGCATCAGAAATCTGTTGAGATTGAGAAACAGGACCACCAGCTTGTGCAGTAGCTCTTTCTGTATTTGAATCTACTAAATTTTGTGCGTCTGTTAATGCTTGTTGCTTATTTGCTAAATCCTGTGTAGCATCACTAACACTATTTTTAGCATCTTCTAAATCTGATGCTGTTTGGTCTCTTAAATTTTCAGCATCCGTTTGTGCTTGTCGTAATGATTTTACTTCATCGCTTTCAGGTAAAGATGATTGTGGTCTTGGTTTAGGAGTTGGTCGGATACTTGCGGGATCTCTTGGTGCTGGTACGGGTGATTCAGTATCTGGTGTTATTCCAGCATCTCCTTTTATTTTTTGTAAAACTGAATTTAATCCTTTTTTTAATAAACTTTTTGTTATACTATCTTCATCGTCGGCAGATCTTAAACCGGCTTTAACTAATGCTTTTTTTCCTAAATCTCCCAGTGTGTGTTCCAATACCGGTACTTCAAATGGTAATGTACTTCCTTCAATTTTTTCTCTAACTTCCTTCTCTTTATCAACAAATCTATCAGCTTGTTCTGATAATGTAGAAAAATTAGCATTTCGAAGTAAATTTGCATTACTTATTGCAGAGTCATATGAATTTATATTCTCCATAATATATTAATTATAATTAGAAAATAATTATTGGAAAGATAGAAAAATTATATTTTTCTATTTATTCCAATCACATTTTGTAGAATCTAAAAACAAAGTTTTTAGATACACAAAAATAATTTAATTAAAATATTTTTCTAATATAATTATAATATAATATGCCCAAAACATATAGAATGAAAGATAAATCAGATAAATATACAATTATAAAAAAAGATATTCCCTCTTTACCATTTCGTATTTTAGCAATAGGAACGACAGGATCTGGTAAATCCAGTATTTGTATCGGGAACTTTTTTTTAAGAGACGATTTCTATAAAAATGATTTCCCAAATACTCATATATTTGTATTTAGTGGGTCATTAAATGGAGATATGAAATTAGCCACTTTTTTAACCGAACGAGACATAGACGAAAGTCAATGTTTTGATCATTTTGATGAAAATTCAGCACATGTAATCTATGAGATGCTCGTAGATGAATTTAATGAAGCAGTAAGGAATAAAGAAACACCAAATCATTCTTTGTTTATCTTTGATGACCTCGGGTTCACAAATATGATGAATAAAAATAAAAAAAATTCTATTTTAGACCGCATCTACTCGAACGGTCGAAAATATAATATCAGTATTTTGACATTAAATCAAAGAATTACACAAACTACTTCTAATGCGAGAAGTCAATGCTCCGCTTTAATTTTATGGAAATCAACTAATAGACAATTAGAAACCGTAGAACAGGATTTTAATTATTTAGGAGGTAAGGGTAATAAACAAAAATTTATGAATATGATTAAAAAATATACAGAAAATAGACATGATTATATAGTTATGGATTTAGGAAAGGATAAAATTTATAGAGATAAGGATTTCAAACCTATTTGTTTATGTGATGATGGTACTAATAAATGTGGAGGATCAACTAAACAACCAAATTAAATGTCGAGATTCCGTGCCCATAGCGGAATTATTTTCCCCTCAAATTTTGAAACTTTTTTAACTGGTGCTGGTACAGGTGCTGATACAGGTGTTGGTACAGGTGTTGGTACTTGCTGTTTTACAACTACTGGTTTAGGATTATTCATTTTAGACATTCGCTCACTAATTTTTTTTTCAACCATATCATTAATGTATTTCTCCCTTGCAACTTTAGCTTTATTTACCATGACTCCATCTCTTTTTTTATAATTCCGCTTTTTTTTCTCGTTCACTTGGTTTTCTAATTTATCAATTTCATCAGCTAATAATTTAATATCTTCATCATCTAAATTATTATCATCTGTTGTTTCTGGCTCTGTATCTGCTTGCACTTCTACAACAGGAGTTTCTACAACTGGGGCTTCTACAACAGCTTGTTCTTTTTTTAATTTTGCTTCTTCCCTTTTTAATTTTGCTTTTTCTCTACCTACTTTTAATCTTTGTAATAGTTTTTCTTTTGCTTCTGGTGACATTTGTTTTTTTTCTTTTTTTGGTTTTTCATCATTCGGGATATCAAAAATTTCACTCATTATATATATATAATATTATAGAAAATATTTTTATAATATTATTTTTATTATCCGAATAAAGTTTAATTTAATCTAATAAAAGTGTCATATTACTAAACCCATCAACGGCAACCTCACCCTCATCTGAATTAATTATCCTGAATTGTAAATTTCTTAATGGTAATGGTTGTGGATTATTTAAATTAATAAATGTTAATGAATTAGAATCATATAAAACATCGGATTGGTTGCGATCTCGTATATTTTGAATAACGGATAATAAATTGCGTCTTTTTTCTTGCCCTGCACTACCATCATATGAATCAAAATTTAAATTTAACGCTTCAACTAAATAACATTCAGTTTCGTCAAAAAATCTCACTGTCCTAATTGCTTTCCAGTTTAAATTAAAGGTAAGATCAGAAATAAAACTATCCTCAAATCCTAATTGTTTTGCTAAACTTTGACTTTCAAAAACTAATGACATTAATCGACTATCTTTATTTTGATTAACTGGATTAGTAGCACCAAGTAAAGATGAAGGATAATAAATTAATTTATCGTCTGCATCAGGGTATGGTGTGTATGAAACATCACCTGCATTAGTATCAGTTGAATCAAAAAAAGCAATAATAGGATATAGTTCTTCACCAGTATAATTAACCGCTGTTACTAAATCAATTCCATTAGGATTAGCAGTATTATAAACGGTTAAATGAATTTTACCCCCATGACTGCTTATTTCCATAAAATCATTATCAGTTCCTGATGAATTCGGTGATATTGTTGCATGTGTTGTAACAGCACCCCCATTATTAACAGTTTTATAATTAACTGATGTATTTTCGCAATAAATTGCAAATTCCATATCAGACAATGGAAAAGTTCCGCCAAAATCCTGTTGTTGTTTTTTAGAAAGTCCAATATAAAAACCTTTTGCTGTAGCACTCGCAGGTAAAGAAACAATTTCAGTTCTAAAAATACCACATCCATCATATCCTCTGAAACTTTCTAATGTATTTGTCCCAATACTTGCATCTGGTGTTCCTTCTGATGCTGTACTTGATTTTTTGATATCACCATTTCCCGTAGCAATAACTCCAATTTTATTAAATCCCGTATTACTAACGGGGGCAATTTGTGTTCCTGTTACTGTAACTATATTCATAAAATTTGCAGATGATACATTAACATCAAATGATTTACCTAAATTCCATTCATTTAATGATAGTGAAGAATTTAATTTATTTTCCATATCTGTCAAAAAAGAATTAAAATTAGTATTTGTATAAGTATCATGAGTTAATTCAATATCTGCTGTAAAAGAATCATTATCAAAAGTTATTTTATCATTTGATTCATTTATTATTATTGTATCAACGGATTTTTCAAAAGATACATTTTGTAATGCTATTTTAGAATTTGGTTTTATTATTAGATCTGATTGTATATTATTATTAAATAATAATTTATCTTGTTGGGATTTGAGTCGAATCAACTTTACCATATTATTATTATATATTAGAAATAATTTTTATATTATAATTAATTAATTTGTTTTTGTAATAATTTAAATAAATCATCATCTTTTTTTTTTTCTCTTATACTTGCCCTTTTATCTAATATTTTTTGTTTATTATTATTATAAAATGTTTTTGCATATTCTGCTCTTGTTTTTTTATAATTATTAAATTTTTCTTCATTATTTCTTAATCTTTTAATATATTCTTTTTGATATACTAATTGCTTTTTCATCATATTTTTATAAACTTCTGTATTCTCCTCTTTTATTTTTAATAAATATTTTTTTTGAGCTTTTTTTAATGCATCTGACCTTGTCATATATATATATATTAATTTAGATATTATATATTAAAAAATCTATAATAATATATATGTTAACAATTCAAAGTGTAGTAATAAATAAAAAAATACCGCTTGAAAAAGCCGAACAAATAGTATTAACTTTAAATAAAAAACCATTATATTTAAATAAAAAAGTTACAGAATATAAAGCAGGACAAACTATTAATTATTGGAGATTTAGACAAATGCCGACAAGTAAATTTAACGAAGATAGTTTTAGAACTAAAAAAATAAACGATAATACATTTTTTATTTTAGGAGAATTAAAATAAATAAATATTATTATAAATTTTATAATCTATAATAATATATATAAATGAGTAATAATATAACCAAAGTTAATTATTTTTTAAATAATCGTGAAATTTATTTGTATTCTAATCCAGCACCACGAAGTGATACATATGGAAGAGATGGATGGTATTATTCAAATTATAAAAATACGGGTACTATATCAGATCAACAATGCAATATTTGTTTTTATAATGTTAATGATACACGAGCAACAAATGTAACTGATGAAGGCAATTTTTTATATTTACCAAATATTAATAGTTTATACTTTGAATTTACAAGTATGAATACAAATCAAACAAATTTAACTACAGAAACAATCATGGATTATTATCCTTATGTTGTTATTGGAACTGTTCCAGCAGGGAATGCATCAGATTTACCAACATTACCAAATGGCGAAGATTACAGGAGTTTAATTTATTTAAAAATATCACCAACTGATCCAGCAGATATAACTAATGATAATGATTTAACATATTTATATAAAAATGGAAGAAATGTAATTTATTATAAAGGAAAAGCATTAGATAAAAATGATACATATCAAATACCTTTTAAAAATATATTTTATGATAGAGGAACAGGAAATAATGATGATATAAATAGAGAACAAATTAAAAAAATTTGGATTGAAACAAAAGGTTTTCCTATAAATTTAACAACTGATTTTATATTACATGAAGCAGGTTTAGAAAGTCAAAATTTCACTAATAATTTCAATAGAATTTTTACATTTTCTAATATTATAACAAATTCAATAACAAATAATGAAGAATTAGTTTTACATAATGGACCATTAACAGGTTTAACATCATTTCAAATTCAACCATATGGATATAAACATTTAATTATTTTAGTTGGAGTAACAGCAACTACTGGATCACCACAAAAAAATATATATTTGAGTTATAGCACAGATAATATTTCTTATTATACAGATTCTGATAATATAATATGTCAAGAATTCGGTAGTGCTGGATATTATACAGGAGTAAAAAGATTACAAAATGTAGGTTTTCAACATATTAAAGTCTATGCTGATGATCCACATATTACAAATGTAAAAGTTGTATTTTCAATGTATAATTAAAATATTATAAATATATTCTTTAGAATTAATAAATTTCTATTTTATAGTAATATGCCTCGTGCTTCGTCCGTTCTTCCTCTTGTAAACTCTTCAGGTCATCAAGAGGTCAATATATCTAATACTTCTCTTGCTGTCAATGATGCAACCGCTCAATCTTCATTATCTGCTATTAATGCAAAAATAACCGCCTGCGATACATCTTCTGTAACTGTTTCTTCATCAGCTCTACCTGTTGGAGGTTCAACTTCTGCAAACCAAGCAACTGCAAATTCATCTTTAGCATCTGTAGATGCAAAAATAACCTCCTGCGATACATCAGCAGTAACTGTTTCAAGCTGTGCTTTACCTGTTGGAGCATCATCAGATGCAAATCAAGCAACTGCTAATTCAAGTCTTGCAAGTATTGATTCTAAATTAACCGCTCCTCTTCAAGTTTCATCATCTGTTACTATTTCAGGTAGTCATGGAAATATGTCTAATGCTTCTTCTGTAGCATCTGGTGATTTTTCAAGTTCTGTTGATATTTCTGGTAAAGGTAAATCTTCTATTATGGTAAAACTTGACAGTGCAGATTCTGTTGAAATTTGGGTTTCTGGCGATGGAGGCTCAAATTTTAATTTACATGGTAGTATATATCCGCAGTCATCATATGTAGGTATGGCTACTGAATATTATGCTTATCTTAAATTTGATGGTGATTGCATTTCGGATGTAAAGCTTAAATATACTTCTTCTGGAACTGCTACTGCTTCTTGTTTTTCAAGAGTATAATCATATAATCTTATTAAGCACTCCATAAAATTCTTCTTGAATGAAAGTTAGCGGATGTTGGATCATCTTTAGTTAATGTCCCGTCTTTTCTTTTTATTCCCGCACTTCTTGTTAAATAATTTTCTCTTCTTTTTTTATCTCCATGATCTTTACTTTTCCATATTCCAGTTTTATCTTTAAAATGGTCCATATCACGACTGCCAAAATGTATAGTTTTATTATTAACTACAACCATTAATTTTTTTTTAGGATTAGTAGATTTTTTATAATCATATTTTCCAATTTTTACCATATATATTATATTAGAAATTATTTAAAATAATATATAATATATATTAATAATGTCTAAATATTCTGAAGAAGAACAAATAGAACAATATATAAATTTACATAACGAACAATCAAAAGAAGAAATAATATCTAAGAAAGATTTATTAAAAGTATTTGATTTTAATTTAGATAAATTAGAAAAAGAAACAAAAAATAATAATATATTAATGAATTTTCAAATTTTAAGAGATACAATTAAATATAATAAAATTGTTTAACTAAAATAAATAATATTATAAAAATATTTTTTCTATAATATTATAATATATATGAGTTCAAATGAAAGAATTGTACGGACACAAGCACAGCAAGTCGGCCCATTTTCTGGATCTAATAATAATGTTGATATACGAATGAATGGCGGACAAGTTGTTAATATGGCTAAAAGTTATATTGAATGTGAATTACGAGCAAATATAACACCTGCTACAACTGATACAACATCTGCTGGTATTTATGATGTTCAAGTTAATTTTGGAACTAATAATAGTAATCCTGCATTTAATGTGGGACTTGTTAGAAATTGCAGACTTTCTTCACAAAATCAAGGAATGTTAGAAGAGGTTAATAGAGTTGATATTTTAAAAACAAATTTAAATAATATTACTATGTCAAGAGATGAAAAATTATCACTTTCTATTTCTTCATTAGCACAATCTAAAAATTATGGTAAACAAAGATATGGATTATTTGCAGATCTTCTTTCTGAAGGTTCAGATAAATCTAAACAAGTTGTACCAAGAGTTAAAATTCCATTATCTCAACTTTTCGGACTGGGAGAACAATCACAATTAGATTTAAATAGAACAGGAGATTTAAACTTTCATGTAGAATTAAATAATCAAATTCTTCAAGCATCTATCCCCGCTAATAATTATGATGCAACTATGATTGTTTGTCAAAAAGCAGGTTCAGCATCTGGTGTTATTCCAGCATCTACCGCAAATTTGAAATCAGTTGATTTAAATATGAAATTTGAAACATTAGATCAACTCCCATTTTGGGTCGGCCAACATGGTACATTTACTGGTTCTGATTCTGGTTCTGGCGAAACTTTTACAACTGCTTCCCAAGCAATTACATCAATTTCAAGAGCACCAGCAACTGGTATTGTTACTTTAAATTTTGCCTCTGATATTACAACTACAAGTGCTTCCCAGAGTTGGTCTAATGTTAAATTTACCCCCGATGTAGCTGGTGCAAGTGCTACTATTTCAATTGAAAATGTTTCACTTGTTAGTACTGAACTACTTAATGCCTCACCATCTGGTCAAGTTTCTTATTTTACTTATGAAACAGAACAACTAACAGTTACATCAACTGAAAAACTATCTCAAATATTTACTCTTCCGCCAGATTGTATTGGGTATTATGCTATGTTTCCGCAAGCAGATACATTAACAAGTTATTTTACCAATCCAAAAGAATATAGAAATAGACTTGATAACGAACAAGAGAATACAAGACCAGTTGAATTTGATTCTCCTCTTTATTACGAACAAATTAGAAGAACTTTAATTAATGGGGGGATGCGATTACGAGATTTAAATTTATATAATGACGTAACAGTAGATCCAAATACCTCCATTTCAGGAGGCGGTAAATTTGAAATGATCATGAATGCAACTCCACAAACACAAGGAAATAAAATATTACAAATGAACATCAGTGCAACAGCGGGTAATACGGGCCCCGCAAGTATTAATCTCTATAAACAAATAGTTAAACTATTATAAACTATTATAAATTAGTTAAACAAATAAAACATTTAGACTTTATAAATAATAAACTATTCAAATAAAATAATATTATAAAAATATTTTTTCTATAATATTATAATATATATGAGTTCAAAATATGTACAACATCGTGTATTTC
>WLWE01001843.1_pt1 | contig 14635 bp, 26 predicted proteins | sample 6718301 | NCBI WGS metagenome assembly WLWE01 (sample SAMN12718691, study PRJNA515312) | sponge metagenome | isolation source: marine sponge | host: Mycale hentscheli | place: New Zealand: South Island, Marlborough, Capsize Point | collected 2003-05-01 | reverse complement strand
GTTTCCACCAACCACTAACTCGACTGGTGATGTACCAACATTTCTTTGTAAATTGTTTCTAAAATCTTGTGCCATATTTTTTTCCTATTTATAATGCAACCGCCATTGCTAATGCAAAGCCAGCTGATGCTGCTCCTACTGGTGTTCCTGATGCATCCAAGAAAACCGATTTACTTGCTGGTAAAGTACAGAATACATCTTTAGTGCCTGATTGAAAATCAACAACTGCATCTGAATTAGAACTGGAGATAATTGTAGTTCTTTGTAAATTAGTTGTAGAACTTAATGTTCCTAAACCAACTTCAAATTCACTTGTACCTTGATTAAAGATACAATAGTATGTTGTATTCCCTACACCAATTCCAGTATTGAAAGTTTCAAATCCTGTAACAGGTGTATTATCAATTGCAAAAGTAGTTTGACTAGTTCCAGTCGCCGTACTGTTTACTTTTACTCTGTCATTTATTACCAACGCCATAAATTTTATCCTTAACTCATACTAATAATTGCATTAGCAGGTGTAGCAGGATCAGGAAACGTAACAGTAAAAGTACCGTTCGTTGCTGTCTTGTTACCACCAAAATCTAAAACTACCACTAGTCTATTTGCTGTACCATCAACTGTATCTGTATTGTAAATTGCTGCAAAAGCTGCAGTGAAAGATGCACTACTGTAAGTTACATTATCAAAGTCAACTGAAGCAACTGCTGTAGAAGAAGCTACTCCAAGTCTTGTTAATGTTTTTACAGAGTAATTTGTTCCACCTGTTGTATCTACTTCACCATTACCAGTTCCAGCTAAATATACTGTTGATGATGTTGAATAAGGGTTAGTTGTGTACAGAGAAAATTTAAAAGTATTTCCACCCGATTGCTTAAAATTATGATTAGCTTCGAATAGAGCACCTCTAAAACTATTTGGTATTATATTTGCCATATTATTTTATCTCCTTAATTACTTGATGGTGGTTTTACGTTTAGTTGAGCACGAACTTCACCATCCTGATATTCGTCTCTGCGTCTGATACCGATTTGCTCGATAGCGTACGATTCAATTGCTTGTGTATAAGCCTGTTGGTAGTATTGTAACATATCCTGTGGGCCTTTCAAGTATGCATATGTATTTATCAGACAAGCGTATAAAAGTAAATCTTGATATTTATTTGACAGATAAGTTCCATTTGTAGCTGGAGCGGGAGCTGACGTTGTATCTGTAATTGTTTCTGGCTCCTTATCGTATGATATAGTAATTTCATAAGTTTTATCAGGTGTTGGAGCTAGTACCCAAAATTCTTCATCCCAATTAGCATAATATTTTGGAATATCTACAGCCTGTGTTCCTGGAGTAGAATAATATTCTGCCATAAAACTAGTATCTCTTTGCTCTAAATAATATTGATTACCAGCTTGGTCTTTAAATTGAACATATCTAATTGCTCTTAAATCATCAGGAATAGTTACATATCTATTTCCAATAATGGCATTTGAAGTTGCATAAAATACATTTTGATCTGTATCTATTTCTCTATAAATTCTATTTTCTGCATTTTTAATAATAGTATTAAGAACAGCAGTGCTTAATACAGTATCACTAACTTCTGTATAGTTTCTAATATCGTCTTGTAAGTTTGTTAAAGTGTATGCCATTATCCGTTTACTACCTCAAGTGTTACTGGTCCTGCTGAACAGTTTGCTCCACCACCTTTTACACCGCCTGTTGTAGCATTACTAGTGCTTGTTATATAAAAATAATTTATTGGATCGGTTAATGAATCTGATGTTGTTGCACCAGTAATATTTCCTGCAGAATCTATTTGACCTAAAGCTATTGTAAAACCATTTGCATTATTTAAATCACTTACATTGTCAAAAGTTGGAATGTTTGCAAATGCTTGTAAATTTCTTGCATCAGCTGGATCAGCACCTCCAGGTCCAGCACTTGTTACTTGAGGGCTACCTCTAAATCTTACTACAGAATTTGCAGCTCTTTGGTGATCTTCTGAAAAAACATTTACATAAGTTGTTCCACCAGAAATTACAGTTGTAAATGGATTAGGGTTTAATAATATTAAACTTGTTTTAGATTCCGGTTGTGGTCTTGGATTATACAAAGCCTGTGGATCAGAACCAACTGGTTTAGGTTCAAGTTGTGGTTGCTTTGCTTCAAACTCTGATACATGAACTAATGAACCATTCCATTCTCTAACCATTTCAGAATATGGAAAAGCCATTCCCGATCTATCAGAAATTGCTAATGCGTGTTTACCTGATGCGTACTTACCCATTATACTCCATCTCCATAAAATGTTTGTGGTGAAATGAAAGTAGATGTACCTTGATTGTCTGCATCAAGTGCTCTTAATAATTCACTTTCATATCTTCGTTCTAATTCTTGACTTCTATCTGGTGAATATTTTAAACTTAAATAATATGCAAGACCAGACATCATACAAGGGTAGAATCTATTTACAACATCAGAGGTATTATTGTACGCTCCAACATCTTGAATTTTAGATAAATAATAAAAACAAAATTGAAAACTACTTGGTGTAGTTGTGCTTGATACACTTGAACTTGGTGTAGTATATAAAAATATACTTGGATTTAATTTTCTTTCTACATAATATTGTGAGGGTGTGCCTTTAGCTAATTTGTTTGGTGTTTGTGAATATGTTGATCTATCTATTTTAGTAAGAGCAATATCTTGTGGTGCAGTTGTTGTAGAATTATTTCTATAGTAAGCTTCTAATACATCACTAATATCTTCTGGAAAATTTTCTGAATCTGCTGCAAAACTATATTCTGCTTGTCCTTCAACTAGTGGAACTTTAGCTAGTTTTACTTTCCATAAATGAACTCCTCTATTACCCCATTCTTGAAACATTATGTTTAATGATCTTCTTGCAGATCTTAATTGATAACCTGTTCTAACTCCTCTAACACCAGTTCTTTCATAAGCCTCTTCAATAATTTCATCCATTTGTGGATTAAATTCTGTAGTTTCAGAAGTTGGTGAAATAGTTTGAGCAGTATTACCCATACCACTATGGACAGTACAGTAATAAAATAATAATGGAGCGCCTGTAGTTCTAACTGGTGCAACATTAAAAGTTGTTTGTGCTCCTGCATTTCCAGGTGTTCCAGTTGAAGTTACACCTGTAGTATAAGCTGTACCTGCTGGAGTTGCGTGTGTTCCATTAGCTGTAGTTGAAAAAGCTATTTGGTGAACACCACCAACTGCATTGCTTGGATCTGACTGATCAAAAATGTAAGTGTTGCCTTCTTGTAAATATAAGACAACATTAGCCTCTCCGTTAATATAAAATTTATTACCGGTACCATATTGATTAGTCCCCGTTGCTACGGTTACTTTGTAAGTTATTGTAGCCACTTTAGTCTCCTACGCTCCTGTAATTGTCATGGTAACGCTTCCGTCTGTACCAGACGTTTGTGTTAAAGTTGCACAAACTCCGTTTTCAAACAAAATACCAGAACCAGGTATATAAACCTCTAATCCTTCTGTTTCAAATTTATAAGTAGCTTTTAAATTACCTGCACCTGTTCCACCTGTTGTAGCTGAATCGTGTAAAAGTAAAACAGAACCTGCTTCGCCTTTACCTTGGATAGAAGTAACTCTTGTTCTAGCTGCTCTTAAAAGACTTACAGCACCTGTAGTTTTATTTAATGTTGTTTGATCACTTGTATATCCTGACATTGTTTCTCCTTAAATTTTGTGTGGGCCGGAGCCCACACTTAATTATTTAATTACGCAGATTCGTTTCCAGCGTCATTGATATGATAGTAAACTTGACCAGTCATAGTTCCAGCTCCACCACCAGCCGCAACTCCTGCAACAAGTTTAACTTGTTGAGTCATTTCTACAATACCCATGTCAACACCAGATGCAGCTGCTGCTGCATTGTTTTCTAAAATACCACCTGGTAAAATAGTTGTTCCTAATCCGTGAGTAGTAAAACCATCAGATGGAATGTTATCTGCAAAACCATCAGTATTAACTAATGCTGCTCCAGTTGAAATGTCTGCATAACCGATATCGATTACTGCACCACCTGCACCATCACCTTTAAAAACAATCATGTCAACAATACATCCTTTTGGTAAAACTACCGCTGATGTATCAGTTGCTGAAACTTGACAAGAAGTTCCTGCTGCTGCATTAGTGTTTGGAACGTGAAAAGTTGCAGCCATTAGCATGCTTCCAGCTCTAGTGTTTCTAGAACCATCTCCGTTAGCTCTTACATTTCCTGTAAATGTTGTATTTGCCATATTAATATCCTCCTAGATATTTTAAATGTAGTCCCTAGGGAAGTCGACTATACGCGTCTACATTTATAAATTGTTAAAATGTATAGTGTGTCTTTTATACAATACATTTTAATAGAGCGCAAGAGAGCCTACAGTATATATGTGATTTTTAAATGTAGCTTTTAATTAAGTAGCTACAGAAACTTGTGGAGCTGCTCCTTCAACAATATTTTGTCTATGGGCAATTGCTGCTTCTTCCAGCTTGATCTTTGTAATGACTTCTTTTACTTTGTCATCAATCCTGACCATTTCAAGAGTGTATCTATTGTTAGATAGATGCTCCTGTTCCCACTTCAACTCCAAGGACCTTTTTTGTTTGTATAGGTCTTGTATCATAAGTAACCTCCTCATAGGTTATTCTGTTTATTTGGGAGAACATTCCCGTTCTTTCCCACATAATATCATTTTTCCCTAGTTTGTCAACTATTGAGTTTTCCAATGAGGTTGGATTATCTTCAGATTCCACTTCAAATTTGCCGTGGTAATCATACGCCCATATATTTACTAGGAATTTAGTCATTCTCTCACCTTATGTTGAAAAAGGGGCCGAATTGTGATCGGCCCCTAAATTTTATTGATTACGTTGCGTTTGAACCAAATACGCCTCTTGGATCAGAAAATCCAAACACGTATCTTTCTCTCGCTTTGTATCTAACGTTTCCAGTATCAAAGTCACCTTCCATTGAAGTTTTGATAGGTGATCTGCTGAAGTGTTTCATTCCATTAGGCACATCAGTTTTAATGAAGAATTTCTTCGCAGCAGTTAAGTAATTATTTACTGTGTAACCACCAGAGATCATTCCCATGTTTCTGATTGCGTTAATGTCATTGTCAGCAGTGCCTGTTCTACCAGCAGAATTCATAAGTCTGTCAGCAGTAAATTGAAGAGCTGAAGGAATAATTAATTTAACTCCTTGCGCTGCAATTTTTAGGCCTCTTTCATCTGTAAGAGCTGCAATGTCAATTAATGACTGCTCTAAAGATGTTTCGTTAAGTTCAGCAGGTGTTGCTAATTCGTTTGAGAACGTACCAGCTAGTGTAGGATGGGCGTCAGAACAAAGTTCTACTCCATCACCACCAGCAAAGTTTGAATCAAACGCATTGTTTAATACCGCTGCGCCTTTGATGTTTTTAGTGCTCGCCATAGATCTTGCTAAAGCTTTTGTATATCTAGACGCAAGTCTGTCATACAAGTTATCTTCGATAGCTTCTTCTGTGATTGCGAACGCTAATGCGATCGTTTCGTTAGTGTAACGAGCTGTGAAAGTTTCTTGTGCATCGTCAAAAGTAACACCCTGTCCTTCAGGTTTTACTGCTGCGTTTGCGAAACCAGCTAACATTACTTCCTCTTCGAAAGCTCTGTCAGAAGTTTCAGTGTCGAAAATTTCAGTCCACTGCTCGCCGTATTGTTTGTATTCTAGTCCAAATAGTGCATTTAGACCAGGCTCTAGTTCTTTAACTAGTTGTGCTCTTGATATTGCCATAGTTATATACTCCTATTTGCTATTAGTTATACAAGCCACTACCAGGTTTGATCACGCATACGAAATTACATCCCGCTGCTGTTTGATCTTTATTCTCTGGATCGTTAGCATTTCTTACCACTGTCCACATCGCTGTAGTAGCAGTAGAAGCAACATCTAACGTAGTGATCGATTGACCATCTTTGTTATCTGTCGCTGTATAGTTGTTAGTGTTAAAGCCTTTATTAGGGTTTACTCCAAGAAGAGTATCCGCTAACGCGTCATCAGCTTTTATGACATATTCCTGTGCAGGATTGTCGTTGATGAAGGCCAATATGTCATTAGACCCAGTATTGTAGTCTTTTGACGTTGCTTGTGATGCTACTACATTGTTTGAGAATGTAGGTTTTCCATTAGAGTCAATAAAAAATGCTCCGTTGAAAACACCTATAAGAAGAGCAGAGTTCGCAGTTGTCCACGCAGTTCCACCATTTCCACCATCATCAGTAGTAGTAAAAGAAGCATCTTGCACCTTACCAGCATCACCTGCAGTTGATCCACCGTCATTGATTGACATTGGGTCACCTTTATTAGATGCTACGCCTGGTGCAGTTTGGATTTTATATTCAGACTGTCCTGAAGTCGCTGGAGTATTTCCAACGTTCATTACCATTCTTAAACCAAATCCAGTTGTACTTGCATTTGCCATAGTATTGTTTCCTTTTTATGTACCTGCCCCGAAGGGCCTCCAGTACGGTTTAATTTATTCGTTGGGTAGGAATTACTAAATAATTAGCTTTTCTTTGTACCACCGAAGGTTACACGAGTATTAGATTCCTTTTGGAATTTCATACTAGGGTGCTGTTCCTTCATAAGATTGTTCTCTACTGCTTCTTCTTTTGCATCGTTTTGCTTTTTATAATAAGCATCAATTTGAAGCGCAATCTTTTCTGGTATCCTTGCCAGCAAAAGGCCTCCCACTCCGATAACTCCAGCGTATTTGCCTGTATCTACAGATGGATATTCAGTATCCGGATATTGGTCAGCTCTCACTAACTCCCATCCTTCTCTTAAAGAGGACGCTACATTTTTAGCATCCGATGTTCCGAGTATTTCGGAACGTATCCATTGATGTCTGTATCCAGTTGGCGCTGGTGGTGCATCAAGTGAGTTGGGTGGAGACCAAACTTTTTCAGATTCAACTTTTGATCTAGCTTGACTCGCACGTGAAGTCTTAATTTTTTCATTTTCCATATGCCTATACTCCTTCCGTGATATTTACTTGTTTCGCATATTCTTCTAGTGGCACACCTAATCTTTTAGCAATTGCTACCTGTGATGGCGTGAGTCTCACAGTTTTATTTTTGCGTCCTGTTGAAGCTGAACGTTTAGCTGAAGCTACATTCTGAACTGGTTTAGCTCTTTCTGTAGTATTGTCTTCTATCTTATCAAATTTGTGCGGAAATTCAACTCTTATTCTTTTGTCAACTTCTGCATAATATTCTCTAGATTTAGGATCAAAACCTTCTTTTTCTACTAATTGTTTGTGTATATCAAACGCTGTGTAGGTCATAGCAGAATCATTACCAAACCAAGAATTATCAGCTGCCCAGGCTTCCGCCATAGGGTCTGTTTGAGCTGGTTGTTTAGTTTGTTGAGGCGTTACATTAACCTCTTTATTTTCTGCTTTAACAGCTTCCGCTGCTTTCATTGCATTTAATCGTGCACCATCCATAGTTAGATTTGCAATTTGTTCTTGAGCTGCAATCTGTCCTTCAACGTCTTGAGATTCAATAGCAGTTTTAAGAGCTTGTCTTGCTGCTGCCATGTTTGTTGTTACTCTTGTCTCAAACTCTGAAGTATAAGATTTATCTAATTTAGATAGTCTGCCTTCTAACTCACTCTTTTGTCTGTTAGTTGTTTCTGCAAATGCAATAGCTTCTTCTTTTTGTCTTTCAGCTTCTCGCATCTTACGAGTTAATTTAGCAATACGTTTTTGAACGCCTTCGCTATATTCTTTTACTTCGTCATCTTCTTTTTTTTCAAGTTTTGTCTCTCTTTCATTTTCATATGTTTTATCTTGAGGGACTTGCTCTACTTCAATCTTTGTTTCGGCGGGTGCTTCAACTTTTTCTGGTTCACCTTTATCGTCTAAATTAATTTCAGTGGGCTGTTGATCAGCTTCACCTACATCAACTAAACTGTCTACTTTGTTTTCATTTTCTGTTGGCATAGTTTCCTTCCTATGTTGTTAAATATAATGAAGAACTGATTCAGGATCACCTATGGTCCCTAACACTTCATCATCGTTTAGTATTCGCACTTCTCCACCTTCAATCGGTAAACGTGAGCCAGCGTATCTAGCAAACATTACCCAATCTCCTACTTTGCACCATGGCTTTCCAAATTTTTCTTTGTCAGCGTATGCAAGATCTCCCATTTTTAAAACATAACCACAAGTTGTTGCGATTCTAGCTTTGTCTAATTGTTCTTGAGAGAATAAAATTCCACCTTTAGTTTTTTCTTTTGGTGTAAAAGGTAAAACTAAAAGTCTGTAGCCAACCGGTTCTGGTAACTGGTCCTCTACATCTTTAATATTGTTTTCGTCTAATCTTTTTGCGTGAGGTTCTTCTTTTTTTTCTGATTCGTATTTATCTTGAAGCCCAAGTTTAATTTTTGGTACTTCCTTTTCCGATGTCGATAATGTTTCCTTCATCTTTTTGCTCCTTTGGTTCTAGCAGGTTAGAGATTTCCTGTATTACTATTTGATAAGCATGTGCTTGTCCTAGCATATACTTATATTTTTCCATGCTGTCAACCCCACCAGTAATCATGGTATCTCCAATTTGTTGTAGCGTGGCGTTGATTCTTTTTTTAAGTTTATCTACTAATACTAAATCTTCCATCTTCTCTCCTATAATTTAAATTGTTGTAACACTTTTATTTTTTCTTCAGCAGTTGCAATCTTTTCTACTAACTTATCTACTTCATCCAAATGTTGTGGATGTTCCCCTATACCCACAGAATTTTCCAAGTAAATTTTAAGGGTAGCATCAGCTTCTAGAATTTGAGCTTCGTATCTAGCTTCTAATGCATCTATTATTGCTGTTCTCATTTTTTTTTCCTTCTTTTGTTTAAAAGTTTAACACGTGTGTGCCAACACCATTCAGTTATTTTAATAACATACGTTTCTACAAACGCAATAGCGTTATCAAGTTTTCCAAAAAAAGAGTATAAAAATTTGTCTAGCATTTCCATCTTCTACGTGCCTGTCGAAGTCTCGAATTTGGATTGGCCGCAGCTTTAGGAAATTTTTTCATTTGACCTGCACTTCTTGCGCAGTACGATTTTCGCCTTTTAGCGGCAGCGGACCCTTTTTTAACTTTACCAGTCACAGCTGTTTTTAATTTAGAACCGGGATTTTTTCTTCTATAGGCAGCGACACCGGCTCGTGTCATACCTGCTCCAGACTTTGTAGATCTAAAGTTTTTTTTATTTCTTTTAGGCATGTTGTCTTGTTTTCGCATTACAACATTCCTTTATAATATTTTTTTAAACTTGGATTAGAAACTTCTACTCCACCCAAATCCCCAGAAATATAACTACCTCTATAATCTCTTTGGGCTTGACCAATCATACCACCATCTGCTTTTTTATTTCTTTTAGTAAATGTAGCAACGTTAGTTGGTTTAGGTCCTGTATTACCTGCTGCTCTTTTTCGTTTGACAGCACTCGCCCTTTGCGAGTCGCTCATTCGTGTGGCTTTTGCAAGTGGGACGCATTTCGGATACTTTCGTTTCGAATCTGCTTTTTGTTTGGAACGACCACACTTCGCGAAAGAACCATCCTTTCGCTTGCTCCCAATATCTACCCATTTTTGTTTGAACCATTTATCAAGACCATTTTTTGCCATTACATCATCTTTGTTTTTTTACGTCTGTTAGACATAACTTTACCACAACCTCTAGCAATGAACCCACCATTTTTATAACCTTTGTTTGGTCTATTAAGTTCACCCATTAAACCACCTTCAGCTTTTTTACCTCTAAAGTCTTTTCTCTTAACTCCAGAAGGATCTTTAATTTTACCGGCACAAATTTTAGAAGCGTAGGCATTCGCGTATGCCGACGGGTACACGTCAAATTTTCGCTTCGCTGCGGCTTTACCTCTAGGGCATAGTTTAGTCATTATCTTTTTCTTGCTGTTTGTGCGGCTCTTCTAAAGTTAGCTGCAGTGGGAGCACCCTTTGCACCTTTCTTTTTCATTTTGCCGCCACGTTTACGTTTAGCGTGGATGTTTGCGTACAAACCTTTTCCCGCCATTACTTAACCTTTCCACCTTTCTTCATAAATCCCATTTTGTTTCTAACTTTTTTTGGAAGTTTACGAAGTCCTTTACCTTTTTTTCCTGCTGGTACTTTTTTTTTCATTATGATTTTTTCCTTAATTTATTTAAAGTCATAGCAAATCTAGCACGTTGTCCTAGTTTACCTTTTTTCTTCGCAGCGGCTTTTAATTTACTTGCCGGAATCTTTTTGCCTTTCTTTATTCCTAAAGATTTACGCAAAGCTCCCGGCTTTTTAATTGCCTTCTGTATAAAATCTTTTGCCATAAACTATTTGTTTATTTTACCAGATTTTTTAGCTTTAGATCCAAATTTTCCATAAGAATCATCTCTTGAAGCTTTTAATTGCTTTTTAGTTCTTTTCTTTTTGATTCTCATAGCGATAGACTCATCTTTTCTATCTTTGTATCCTTGTTTTTTCTTTTTGACACGACCACCTTTTTTCATCATAGGTCCACCTTTCATACCCATGTCATCTTCATAATAGCCTGACTTCATGTCTCTTCTTCTTGTAGACATTCCGCCACCCATTTTTCCAACTCTTCCACCTTTTTTAAGTGGTTGAGATACTTGTTTGTTAAATCTTCTGTTTGGCATTATTTTTTTCCTCCGTTTTTAAAGATTTGTGTTCCCTTTATTCCAAAAATACTTCCGACGACGAGGATCCAAAGGGTACTGAACCATGTCGGGAGTGCCGCAAAATGCTCGAAGAAAATTTTTACCTTCTCCATAGCGACCGGATTGTCACTGAAGACTCCCCAAGCCAGGACAATTATTGGCGCCGATAAAATCACCAAAACGAATTCGTCCTTGTAATCGTTTTGTCGAGCTTCTAGAAGTTTACCTTGGTAAGCTTCTTCCCCTCGGGCCTGTCTTTCTGCATGTAACAACTGTGCATCGGACATTGCGACTTTTGCCCTTTGCTTGTTGGCATAAATTTTACTTCCTGCAGAGACGGCTAGTTTAATTGCCGATAACCACATAATTTAGTACCAAGTTGCTTTTACAGGTTTCTTATCAGGTCTCATACGTCTTGTACCTTTTACATCCACAGTCTGTGAAGTAAATGGATCAGTCATTTCAACTGGAATCCCACCTTGTTGCTCGCCTTTTGCGTTAGCACCAAGTTCAGGTACAACTTTTACGTTGTCTCGACCATTTTTTCTGTTTTTAACCATAGTTAACTCCTTAAGTTATTGCTTATATCTATTTTTTTTTAAAATTTCTACCAAAATCATGAATCTTACTTGCATCAGACATTTGTTGCTTTGCTAATGAGACTCCAGCACGTAAACCAGCTAACTCTTCGTTCTGTTGTAGTTTTTCATCTTGGTTTTGGTCGTTCATCATTGCTTTCATAGTGTCTAAATCAAGTCTTGCCTCTTGATTTGAAGCTCTGTCTTGATCTGCTCTAGCTTTAAGGTCTAATTCACGTGATTTTATTTTTAATAATGGATCACCACCTACTTCAGAGCTAATTTTGTCTTCTTCTTTTGCATAATCAATCATCATTTCTGCAATTAACTTCGCTTTTCTTGATTCTATCTGTGAAGTTATCTGTTGAACACGTTGTTGCATTTGCATTGCTTGTGGATTTTGTTGCATCATCATAGGATTTTGCATCATTGGTGCCATTTGTTGTTGTATCATTTGTAATTCTTGTATTTCTTCTACAAATTCTAATTGGATTTGTTCTTGAGCCATAAATGAAATGTGTTCTAGTATATTTTTTTGTAATGACATCATAGCTGCAGGATTATTTTGCACCATAGAGATAGACATAAAACTTAAATGCGCATCAATATGTGCTTTGTGATCTTGTCCTGGAAATGCTTGAAATGGTTTTCCATTAATTGCCATAATATTTTCTAACGCCGGGTCCATTGGTTGTGGTGGAGCAGGCGGTGGAAGTATAGCATTAACATTTTTCACACCCAGCGCATCATACATAGATCTATACGCTTGGTATAGGTTATGTATACGAGGATTTGATTGCGCTAGTTGTAATTGACTTTGAGCTATAGATATTCTTTGCGTCTGTGAGAAGATGTTTGGATCTGCTACAGGTAATATATCTACTCTGTCATCAAAGTCTTGTACTTTAATTTCACGTCTTGCACCTGGTACATCGTAAGGATACACCGGTGGTAAGTATGTTTTAAATACTTCTGCTAATAATTTAAATTCTTGTTTTAATCCGACATACATTCTTTTGTGTATTGCAGACATAACTCTTGAACCACGTTCTAATAATGCAACTGTAGTTCCAACTGCAGCTTGTTGATTCATATCACCAACTTGCATATCAGCAATTGCTGCAAATCTTTGACCTGCTTGTACAACAATACCCATTAATTGTAATAGTGTTGCATCAGGACCTTTGAAAGGTAAAGTCATAAATTGATCTTTGATGTTTCCACCAGGAGCATCTACGTCTCTAAACTCTCCAGGTTGTAATGGCTGTGCATCATCTCTAACTCTTATACCTCTAGATTTAAAACCTGCTGGTAAGTTAGCTAAAGTACCGGCATCAAGTAATTGTCTTAACGCTGCAGTAGCTGTTCTAGTTAACCCACCAATCATGTGGATTAGACCGAAACCATAGAATCCTGTTCCAGGTAAAAATTTAAATTGCACAAAGTAATTTATTTTTTTCTTCAGTGGATCTTGTGGATTGTAGTTTCTTCTAATAGATAAAACTTTTTGTCCGGCTTGAGATACAGTTACAACATAAGGTAATTTAATTCCTGTAGGTTCGCCGTCTTCTCCCATGTCTTCATAACCTTCTAGATCTAAATTAGTATGTACTTCGTACAAAGTGTATTGATCTTCTTGGCCATCTTTAGAAATTCCTTCTAGCTCTAATTTTTTATCTTGTAATTGATTTTCTGTAACAGGTGGTGTTCCTAATTCTATGTCTCTATAAAATCCTGCTACTTGTTGTTTACGTAATTCGTTTTCAGAAATTTTAATTGTGTGTATTACAGCCTCTGCATCTTCTAAACTATTTGCAGAGTATGGTACAATCAAATCATCTGCAGGTACAAATTTAGAAACCGCTCTACCTAAAAGAGCGTCGTAGTAGACTTTCTTAAAGGTAGATCCGGATAGAGGGAGGTAAAAAAGCATTTGATCAAACTCTGGCTCATACTCTTTCATCTGATCCATAATTTGATAGTTCATAAAATCTTTTACACGTTTAGCTTGTTCTTCTTTTGGAACATCAAGATTACCCATAATTTGAGTTCTTACAGGTCCATCAGCTGGTAATAATTCTTTGTAAGCTTGCGCTTGAAATTGTGTAACCGCTTCAGCAAGTACAGGGTGGTTAACACCACTTGCACCTCTAAAAGGTTCTGTTCGTCTTTCGTATTTAAAACCTAAAAGTTCTAAACCGTTTCTATAAGTATCTTCCCAATCACCACGTGATTCTTTGTACTCATTGTATTGGTCTACCATTTTAGCACCTAGTGGTTCTAAAACTTGTTCACCTAAAAAGTCTGCTAGATTTTCAAAGTGGTCTTGACCACCTTCTTCAGTTATAGCTCTAGGATCAAAGGCAATTTCTGCACCACCTTCTTCGTCCATAGTAACTTCAACATTCCCTTGTTGATTTTTCTTTTCAATGATCTCTTCTCTTGCCTCTACAAATTCTTCTTGCTTTGGAACTTCAACAACAGTTTCTGAAACGTTTGGAAGCGGTTTGTCTATTGTAGCCATCTATTCGGTTCCCTTTTGGTTTAATAAGTTGAAGATGAATCCCTCTCCATCTTTGTATTTTTGATACTGGTCATATGCAGTCATAGCTGTACTTATCGCAAGTCCCGGTAAACCCGCAAACCTGCTTATACCCCTAATTGTAGCAGGATTCAATCCTAATCTCAATGCTTTGTTTAAAACACCACTTCCGGTTGCTACACCACTTACTTTTGTTAATGGCTCCATAGTTGCAAGTCCTAGCCAGTTTAATGGATTGCTTGCAATCTCTGCTGTGCCTTTGCCTTCTTTTACTTGTTGACCTATAAAGTATGAATCTAATAATGCAGTCGGTAACGGAGCGCCGATTCTTGCCATTGCTTTACCAACGTTAGCAAGTACGCTTTTATTTGTTGCTGCTTTAATTGGCTCTTCTCCAACTTTAATTTCCATAGGGTTTTCAGCTGCGTATGTTTTGATATCTGCTTGTGTTGCAATATCACCATCTTTAGTTGTAAATGCACCAACAACGTTATCCCATTTCATTTTATCAACTACAGCTTCAGCTCTAGCAAAAGCTGTTTGTGGTATATTAATTTTTTCTTGACCAACAAATTTTTTAGGAAGAATTACTTCGCTTGAATAATTTGGTCCTCTTCTTCTATCTGCCATTTTTTTTCCAATGTTAACCATTTTTTCTGGAACATCTACTGATTTAACATTACCAGTTAAAGTTCCTTGACGTTGTGCATAATACCTTGCATCTGCTGGATTATCAAAAAAGAATCTGCCTTTTAAAGACTCATC
>WLWE01001835.1_pt1 | contig 14694 bp, 17 predicted proteins | sample 6718301 | NCBI WGS metagenome assembly WLWE01 (sample SAMN12718691, study PRJNA515312) | sponge metagenome | isolation source: marine sponge | host: Mycale hentscheli | place: New Zealand: South Island, Marlborough, Capsize Point | collected 2003-05-01 | reverse complement strand
AGAATTTTCACAGTAACATTCACCAACGGCAGCAGCGTATTCGTTCAAGCAACGGATGACGCACACGCTCGCCGCATCGTAGAACGCAACAGCCCAACATGGACACGGGGTGATGACAAGGTCGAGATGACCATCGACAAGATCGAAGAAGCCAAGAACTAAAAAGATTATGAAAGACTTAACCAAAGAACTTAGCAAAGAATCCACCGCCAAGCTGGAAGCAGCCATCGCAGCGGGTGCAACTCACGCACGGTTTACCTACGCCGATGGTAGCTACCACGCTTACCCCATTAGGGAAATCAATCGAGGCATGAACGCACATCGCCGCTCTCGCCTTGGCTTGGAGCTAGTCAAAGTAGTAACCACAAACGAAAAGTTAGAGAGCTTGCCTTTCTGGAATAGCTTTGTGGATGACCGCGAGATTAACCCCAATTAAAACAGTAACATGAAAAACATCAACGCAACATTAGACACAGATGAGAAGTATATGACTATTGATGGAGTGCTTCACTCGGTCATCGACCATCGCAGCTTTGACGACTTCGGCGGTACGCTTGAAAGTTTCAAGGTCATGGATGTGATGGCTAACGTGCGCGTGGTTTACACTAACGATGACGCGCTGACATTCTTTGAAGATGAATTTGCTCCTGACTATGCCTAGAAAAATTACCACATACCACGCGAACCTACGCAACAGCAACACCGAAGAACGCAAGACCGTGCGCGTTGAAGACTGCGCCGATGCTTATGACGCTTACTTGCGCGGTGATAAAGTTTGCAAGACACTTGGCCCGTTGTGGTGGACTGCCACCGTTCAACGTTACAAACTAAAAGAACTAAAAGCATTATGATAAGAGGAACATTATCTAACAATCCCGCATGGGGTCATGGCGTTATGCGTTACGTTGCCGAACAAGGCTGGACACAAAGCAAGATTGCCGAATGGCTTGGATGCTCACAGGCGAACGTATCTTATTGGGCGCGTAAGTTAAAAGTTAAAACCATTGGTATGAATTAATTGTATTAACATAATGGGTAGTACGTACACGTATTACCTGCGAGGCCCCCGCCCCCCGCCGGGAATACTGCAAGCCTAAAAGGAAAAAAAGTTTTTTATAGGTGGGACAGCCTTTGTCCTACCCCCTGTGGTAGACTAATAGCATGATGATTGAGAAAGCAACATACACCCTCTGGGACGGAAGCAAACTCCTCCACACCTACCCTCACACCCGTGAGGGCTACACCGCAGCCCTAGAACAAGCCGCAGATTATGGCGGCTACTGGCTTAAGGTTTTTTCCAGCAGAGATGACCTTGTATGGTCAGCGAAGATGGCAGAACAATTTGAAGAAAATGAATGGTAGGACAGCGGATGTCCTACCCCCTATGCTATACTAGACGCAGTTAAAAGATTATGAAAGACAACAAAGAAAACCCAAACGAATTCAAGAGCAACTTCCACGAGTGGCTCGCTGAGATGAACAGAAGGCGGGAGATCAACCGCAAGCGCGATGAAGAGCAAGCCTACTGGAACCAACCCCTAGACACCAAAGACAGGGACTAGAAGATTATGAAAAACGAAGAAATGCAATTAGTAAACGACAATGGCACTTGGAAGATCAAGTGGAACGATGGATTTGAGCGCAGCTTTGAATCCTTCTTTAAGGCGAAGCTACATTTCGTAGCGTTGGTGAATCAACAGATCGCAATGGAAAGATAGAAAGGAGGTGAATTGATATGATGAAACGATTGAAGTTTGCAATGTGCTACAATCCCGCCAAGCATGAAGGCGTGGATAACGTACGCAACAAAACGTTTATGTACTACGTTGATTTCGACGGCGAAGTACTGACGAACAAAGGCCACAAGGTTGGCTTCGTTGCTCACGACAGAGACAGCAACTCTGTTAAGGCGTTCCGCTGGGACAGGGTGCAGTCCTTGGTTGCGCTAGACGCATAAGCGAAACGCACTCACAGGTGGCAAAGGCCACCTTTTTGAAAATTTTTGGGTCTCACACACCCCAATATAGGTGCGCGGGGGGTGACATGAGTCTCCCCGAAGAATGATAGCCTTCCGATATACAACCTTACCTATATACCCCCCTTTAAATAAATTAAAATTAATTTAAATATAAATAATATTTGATTCGGGGGAAAAAATCCGGGGGGTACATGAAAAAGCAAACGCTTGTCACATACCCCCCTTACGATATACCTACGTTATTTCTATTTGATGGGCTTTGTGTTCTTTCCTTTTGTTTATTGTTAGGGTGAGCAAACCATCTTCATACTTTGCTTCGATTGATTTGGGGTCACATGTTTGGGGGATTGATAATTTATATTTGTTTTTTGGTGTTTCTAATACAAGATAGTCTTGCGTTGATGATAGTTTTATGTCATCTTTCTTTGTACCTGCTAAGTTTAATTTGTAATTTAGTTCGTTATCATTATTATTGTTATATGTTTCATGGTCCGAGCTAAAAAACGAGTCGAACAAACGATTTGTAAGCATACTATTCATAGGGGTACAGAAAAGCATTTGTTGTGCCATGCAATAATGGCACTATTTGTGGGTTTTTTATTTTTATGTGAGACTGATGGGGTCAGTGTGTCACATGGAAAGGGTCAAAATGTTCTTTCTACTTTTATTAATTAAGTGTAAATAGATGTAGGTTGGAAAAACATAATGGCTAGAAAAAATAATGCTTCTAAGAAGAAGCAAATTGAACAAGAGTTGATGGAATCAATGCAGTCAAACGCTGACTTTGACCCAATCAAGAGACAACTGAAAATTAATCAGTTTGAATGGACTGAAAAACAAAAGGAGTTTTTTAGAGTTGCCTTACACAACGACACAAAGATAGTCTTTGTAGATGGGCCAGCAGGAACATCTAAAACTCTTTTGTCTATATATTGTGCTCTTCAATTACTTAACCGGAAAACTATTTCTGATATTATGTATTTGAGGTCTTCTGTGGAGTCTTCTGATCAAAAGATTGGGTTTCTTCCGGGAAGTGCAGATGAAAAGCTGGCGTACTTCAAAATTCCCTTGTTAGAAAAGCTCGACGAGCTACTTCCAGAGACAACCACAGAGCGTTTAGAGAAAGAAGGGCGTATATCTATGTTCCCTGTTAACTTTACTCGTGGTGTTAACTGGAAAAACAAATGTATAATTGTGGACGAAGCACAAAACTGTACTTTAAAGGAATTAACTACTGTTTTAACAAGATTGGGGGAAGGTAGTATTTGTTATGTTTTAGCTGATCCTATGCAGACAGACCTTCATGGTGCTAAAAGCGGGTTCTCTCGTATGTTTAGTGTGTTCCTTAAAGATCAAGAAAGTATGCAGAATGGTATTTATACTTTTGAATTCACTGAGGAAGATATTATGAGATCAGAACTTGTTAAATTCCTTGTTAAAAAGCTAAAACATATAAATTAATTAATTTAAGTGTAATATATGGTATGTGTATATTACGTAAGATTATAGGTTGGCTAAAAGATAACTGGAAATGTTATTGGAAAGCTTCTTTGTTTAAAAACAGAAGATAATTTATTTCGGGGGAACAAGTTTATATATCTTGATTATTTTGGTGTTTTTGCCGAAGTGGGTTTCAATTTTCTTGTCTTCAGGAAAAGATACCCAATGATACTGAAAATTCATTGTATCCCCCAACAATAACACAATACCTACATCCCCCGCTTTTAACTCTGAAAAGTTATCAAGCTTTTGTATATCATAACCATACTTGTTTAATATGGCTTTGATTTCAGACGGCCATGTTATTTGTATACCCTCGTAATGAATCAGAGCTACCGCTTGCCTCTTGACGTTGCCTGTGGCTTGTATTTCACGACTAAGGTCTCTACGGTCTACATCTTCGCCAAAAGCCCTGAGAGCCTTCTCTAGAGCCTCTGGACCGCAAGCTGAGTAATGGTATACATAATATCCTTCTTTGTCCTTTTCAGCATATTTAGGATTGAAGACAATACAACCCTGACATACTAATAAGATTATTATTAACAGGATTGATATTTTAATGTACTTATATATTTTTTCACATTTAAACATATTTTCATTCGTTTAGTAACTCGTATGTTACCTTTGCTAATTTGTTTAGCTCTTGACACTTTCGAGCCATTTCAGAATTGTCATTTTCACAACCTTCAACGGTAAGGTTTCCGATCTCTTTGAGTGCTGCTTTAGCAATTTCAATTTTAGTCGTATCGTTCATTTCTTTTTGGGCTTTTTGGCTGCTTTCTCAGAGCAATGCTTTCTCCAATGACATTCATTGTATAAGAATCTGCTTATAGCGTTAGCAAAAGACATAACATCTTTTTCAGACTTGTCCCAGAAGAAGGCATGAGCAAATTCGTGAATAGCCGTATTCAGTTCGCTTTGATCACTCAGGTAGGGGTTTATTAGTATCTTAGGGTCTTTCTCTTTGGGGTCGTCACAAATGCCCACCGCCCCATCATATACCTTTTTGTTGGGCTTATAGAATAACACTTCATATTCTATACCCTTGGTATTTTTAAAAGTAAACCCCGGTCTTTTTTTACCCTTTCTCATACCTATAATTATTTACACTTAAAAAATTATACGTTACAGGTAAATTTTTAGATTTTAACGTGTAATACTTATATTATATTAATATAGCTATTATTATGAAGACTTACTGCCCTGAGTGTGGAACAAAAATGGAATATATTGCAAAAAAGCCCAAATTTTGCAGTAATTGTGGTTATGCCTTTGCTGGTGCTTCAAAGCCCAAACCAAGCTATCAAGAATCAATTGAAACCGAAGAAGAGGTAGTTACCGATCTACCTCAAATTAGTTCTCTGGATGTTGAGATCGAAGTGGATAAACCTCAAGGTGTTCAGTTTGGTTCAATCATTGGGACTGCCTCTCCTCCGAAGGAGGGAGACTTTCCCCAAGCTGATTCAGAAGTAAAAGTTGATACTGAGCAATTTTTAGCTGATTTTTTGAAAGAAGCAGGGACATCAAGAAGAACTGATGCCCCAAGCAAAAATGACTGATGCCAAGAGGACGACCACGTAAAAATTCAGAAAAATCGGAAAATCCCCAAAAAACGCAAAAAAATAAAAAAACGAAAAAGCCCACTTTCGAAGAGAGTATCGACTTAATAAATGTCGAAATAAATAAAAGAAAAGGAAAGTGGAATCTTACAGTTTTAGCGTGGATGGATTTTCAAGATGTTTCTCAAATTCTTAGGATTCACATCTATAAGAAGTGGGATTTGTATGATCCAGAAAAGCCGTTGGCTCCGTGGATCAATAGAATCATATCCAATCAAATAAAAAACCTTATACGCAATAACTATGGTAATTATGCAAGACCATGTTTAAGGTGCGCGGCTGCGGAGTCTGACAGCCACTGTTACATTTACAAAGAGCAATCTTCAGTATGCCCCCTTTATGCTAATTGGGAAAGAACGAAAAAGAATGCTCATGACGCCAAGCTTCCTGTTTCTCTCGAAGAACATCCTCAAGAAATATCCACGGCTGGACAAGGTCACTGCGATGTAGAAAAGATAGCGATTGTGCTTCACGAAAAAATGAAAACAGTTTTAAAGGCAGTTGAGTGGAAAGTTTATAACTACTTATACATAGAGCACAAGTCTGAGGAAGAAGTTGCAAAGTTAATGAATTATAAAACAAGTGAAAAAAATAGAGTACCCGGATACAAGCAAATTAAAAATATAAAGAAGTCTATAATTGAAAAGGTTAAAAAGGTTTTAGACAAAGGAGAAATAGATTTATGAGTGATTTCGTTCATGATGGTGTTTCTATCCCCGAAGATAGACAGCAGCTTTTGTTGGCCGAGTGGGAATCAAGACCAAACAACCCACCCTCTTTAAAAGAGTCAGTTCAGATAGCTTTTCCTGACATCGAAGAAAAGCTGCAAGATGGCAGAAGCAAATATGGAAAATGTGTTAAAGCTTTTTTGGCCTCCCAAGACATGAAGGCTAAAGCATCTCACGAGTACCAAGGTCGAGATGATGTATCTTTATCTGATGAGATGAAAGAGTACATTGTTAATAATGGTCACGCTATGAGCGATCTAGATGTAGCAAAGATTATTTTTGATGATAATACCTTAACTAACCTACATAAAGAAACAAGGCTTGTATCAGATTACAGACAGTCACAGGGCATTGAGCAAAGCTTGCTTGTTCCGTCACAAACAAACGACGTACCTAATCAGGCTGAGTACAAACCTCCTCGCACAATAAATTTAATCATAAGTAGAATAAATAAATATGTTTTTGATGGAATAAACAAAGACAAGCAGACTGCTAGGCAAAGAAAAGAAATAGAGTCTTTAATTGGTTATTTACACACTTATAGATTTCTTCACCAAATCAATGGCTACGATAGTCAAGTCGATAGGGACTTGTTTGAATCCAGCTTTGTTCGTTACACCTACGACAAGGCAGACCTCACCCAAGAGGAAGTTGATCAGTATATCGTGTTAGCTTCCGAAGTAGTAATAGCCTCAAATATCCAAAGAAGAGTTGAGCACCTGCAGGGGTTATTGGATGATGCCGCCAACGACACTGAGGGCCGAAGGATTTCAATGTCCTTGGTTGAAGCTATCGGAAAAGCCCAAAATGATTATCATCAATCAGTTGGTCGCCAAAATAAACTACTTAATGATCTCAAGGAGAAAAGATCAGATAGGCTTAAGAATCAAATCAAAGAAAACGCAAGTATTATTAACTTGGTTCAACTATGGAAAGAGGAAGAGTCCCGAAAGAAACTAATAAAATTAGCAGAGCTAAGAAAGCAGGTTGTAAAAGAAGAGGTGCAAAATATTTCTTCTATGGATGAAGTCAAGGCTAGAATTTTAGGCATAAGTGAAGATGAGATTTTAGAAGGATGATATCTAAGAAAGAAAAAATCATTTATGTTCACATCAATAAAACTGCTGGCAGTAGTATTGAGATAGCATTTAATAAACAGCAGCCAGAAATGCAACACTTAGCTTTTAGGAACTATTGTGGAATGGTTGATGTAAAAGAATACTTTACTTTTAGTTTTGTCAGGAATCCTTGGGATAGGATGGTATCTTGGCATCTTTGGCTGAACAGGCAAAAGTTTTGGTATGACGGAATGCCCAAGTTCGATGGTATGGCGAACATACCAGAGAAAGGAGTTAACTTTGGTGGCCACCCAAGCGTAAATGAAAATTGGTATCTACCCTTAAAAAAAGATTTTAAAGTTTTTTTAAAAAAAATAAAAACGTCTAAAAATACAGATATTAGTGCAGTTGAGAATCTTTCAATAAAAAACTACCACGAGGGAAGATGGGTTGCCTCTCAAACTGAATGGTTAAAAAATACAAGCGGTAGAGTTAATTTAAACTTTATTGGAAAGTTTGAGAATCTACAAGAAGATTTTAATAAGCTTTGTGATAAGGTGGGCAAAAAAAGAGTTAAGCTTTTAGAAGCCAAAAAGTTAAATAAAAGACCTCACTATTCAAGATTTTACGATGATGAAAGCATAAGTATCATAGAAAGGTTATACAAGGATGACATCAAACGCTTTAACTACGAATATGAAGAAGCACCAGTGCAAAGTTTGCGATAAAAGTTTTGATACTGAAAGGCAACTACACGCTCATCTTAAAGCGCATAAGATGAGGATGGCAGAGTATTACCAAACCTATTACCCACGGCACGACAAGCACGATGGTAAAATTATAAAGTTTAAAAGTAAAGACTATTACTTTGAAAATGATTTTAATTCACGGACCAATTTGAGACTATGGCTTAAAGGTCAAGAAAAAGAAGTAGCACAAGAGTACTGCAAAGATTTACTTAAAACTAGAAAAGAAAAAAAGAATTTAATATTTGCCCCTACGCAAGTTGAGCTTCGTACCCTTATGATGCCAGCCATTCAGGTTTACGATGCTTTATTTGATAGTTACTATGATGTTTGTGAAGAGGTCGGTTTAATTAGCAAGTATCAGAAGCAAACATCTGAATATGACTTTGAATTAAATGCCGATGCAATCAAAGATAGATTCAAGATATACGTAGACACAAGAGAACAAAAGCCCCTCAAGTTTAATGTTAAAACTGAAATTAAAAATTTAAAGTTTGGAGATTATGCTTTTAGTCATCCGGGGTATTCGCAAAACTGCTATATAGAAAGAAAGTCAGTTAGTGATTTTGTTGGAACTCTAAGCGGAGGATTTAAAAGATTTGTCAATGAAATAGAAAGGGCTGGCGAAGCTGAAGCAAGTTTGATTGTTTTGGTTGAAGAGAATTTAAATAAGTGCCGATCTTTTAATCACTTGCCGCAAGTATCTAGAAAGATCAAGGCAACACCAGAATACATTTTTCACAACGTTAGGTATTTAATTCAGGCTTACCCTCACATACAATTTTTGTTTGTGAACACTAGGGAGGATGCTTCAAGAATTATAGAAAAAATATTTTTAGGTCAAGCAAAACATAATATAATTGATTTACAGTATTGCTATGACAACAAGATTTTGTAATGTGGTACGCGAAAGAAAATAAAAAACCTGAGTCAGTCAACGAGCAACTTCTTAGCCTCAAGGGAACGCTTGAGAACAAGCAAGCTAAGATAAGTCTTGCTAAATTTCTAAGAGCTAATTTAGGCTTGACAGTTGACTTGATTGCCGGGATCAAGCTCGCGCCCTTTCAAGAGATAACTCTAAAAGGAATGCTTAACAGAAACTTTTCTATGTGTGTTTGGGGCCGTGGCTGTGGCAAAACCTTTATTGCTTCTGTGTTTTGTTTCCTTCAGTGTATATTTGAACCGGGGACAAAGATACTAATCGCAGGTCCAACATTTCGTACTGCTCGTTTTATATTTAATAACCTAGAAAAGATAGTAGAGTCTAAGGGGGCAGAGCTTTTGGCTCAGGCTTTTGGTGCAAAAGCAAAAAGAAACGACCAATTCGAATGGCAAATAAATGGAGGCTCAATAACAGCTATTCCACTCAACGGTGAAAAGATTCGTGGTTTTCGCGCAAACGTCTTGGTTCTTGATGAGTATCTTCTCTTGCCAGAAGATATTATTAACACTGTTCTCATGCCCTTTTTGGTAGCCCCCCAAAACATGAAAGAGCGTTTAGAGATTAGAGAGGTTGAAGACAAACTGATAAAAGAGGGTGTTATGAAAGAAGAAGATAGAATGGTTTTTGAGAACAATTCTAAAATGATTGCCCTGTCTTCTGCAAGCTATACATTTGAAAATCTCTATAAGACTTATAAAGAGTGGGTCCAGCACATTTATAGTAAAGAAGAAAAAGATTCATCATACTTTGTTTCTCAGCTTGGCTATGAAGCTCTTCCCGCAGAGATGATTGACACAACGGTAATTGAAGAAGCTAAAAACGGAGGAACTTCTAGCGCGTCTTTCCAACGTGAGTATTGTGCTCAATTCACGGACGGAAGTGATTCTTATTTTAGTGCAAAGAAAATGCATGAGTGTACCATTCCAGATGGGGATTTACCGACAACTAGGGTTAAGGGTGATTCTGAATCAAAATACATCTGCGCGATTGACCCCAGTTTTTCTAATAGCCCAAGCTCTGACTATTTTGCAATGTCCGTTATAGAGCTAGATGAAGAAATGAAAACTGGAACCTTGGTTCACAGCTATGCGGTGGCTGGTGGAGACTTAAAAGACCATATACAGTATTTTAATTATTTATGTAATGCTTTTGACTTTGAGATGATATGTATTGATAATGCTGGTTTTCAATTCATAGATAGCTGCAATGAGTCTGAGTTATTTACTAAGAATCTAAGCTTCTTTGATTTTAATAGTGACGCGGAAGGCGCGGATTATCATAAGGAAATTAAAAAGATTAAAAACTTATATAATAAACAAGACGGCAAAATCTGCTACAAACAAATCTTTACATCGAATTGGTTAAGAAAGTCCAATGAGTATTTACAAGCCTGTATAGATCACAAGAGGATTTGGTTTGCTTCCAAAGCCACTGCCAACAATGAAGCCTTTAATAGAATGACCAATCAAAGCATTAAGCTAAAATTTAATACTGGAGAGACTATCTTAGACTTGATTGAGGAGCAAGACAATTTAGTTTACCAGACAAAGAAACAATGCTCTTTAATTGAGGTCAAAAGCACAGCTAAAGGAACCCAGACATTTGATCTGCCACAGCATTTAAAAAGAAATACATCTGTTAACAGGGCTAGGCGAGATAATTATACCACACTTATGATTGGAACTTGGGCCATGAAATGCTATTATGATATGGTGTCTGCGGAAGATGTAGAGGTTGACGAGACTTTTACTCCCATGATGCTTTAAAAAGTGTAATTTTCAGTATAAAAGATGGAAAAAAAGCCTAAAACAACCAAAACAGCAAAAAGCACCCCAAAGACGGCCCCAAAAGCTTCCTCGGCGTCTGCTAAGAAAGCTGTGATTGATGATTTAGAGCAGTCTGTTGCTAGTAGTGCAACTCCGCTTACCGCTTTTGAATCCGTGGCATCTTCGCCCAACAGACGTAACAAGGCGGCGGACATTCATAGAACAGATAGGTTTAAGAATATTGCCGATGGAGTCGTTCCATTTAAATATACTTATGGTGTTCAAAATAAATCTAATCTTAATATCCGAGACACTGTAACTCTTTGTCAAAAGGCTTATTACAATTTTGCTATATTTCGTAACACCATTGACATGATGACGGAGTTTTCCTCGTCTGGTATTTTTCTTAGGGGTGGAAGTAAAAAATCTAGAGACTTCTTTGATGCCTTGTTTGAAAAGAATAATTTAAAAAGTTTCATGGATAAATTTTTCAGAGAATACTATCGCTCTGGAAATGTATTTGTTTATCGCTTTGATGGAAAGGTTTCTAGAGAAGATATCAAAAAAATGACTCAAACCTTTGGGTCTGCTGGCTTGAGTGAAATTACAGTGCCAGTTCAATACTCTGTTTTAAATCCAGCTGACATTCAAATACAGGGTGGTTTAAATTTTGCAACTGGAGTTTACTACAAGGTCTTGAGTGATTATGAACTTGCTAGACTCAGGGAGCCAAGGACCGAAGAAGATCAAGAGATTTTAAACAATCTCCCTGAACAGACCAGAAAATTAATTCGTGACTCAAAAGGCAATACGGTTCTTATGCCTTTGGACTCAGAGAATATAAGTGCTGTTTTTTATAAAAAGCAAGACTACGAGCCATTTTCAGTTCCAATGGGATATCCAGTTCTTGAGGACATAAACTGGAAAGCCGAGATGAAGAAAATGGACATGGCTGTTGCTAGAACGATGCAGCAAGCGATCCTCTTGGTGACTATGGGAACCGAACCCGAAAAGGGTGGCGTTAACCAAAAGAATCTTGCAGCTATGCAAGAGCTATTCCAAAACGAATCTGTTGGAAGAGTGTTGATTGCTGACTACACAACTGATGCCAAGTTTGTGATTCCTAACATTGGCAATTTACTTGGTCCTGAAAAATACGAGATCGTTGACAGGGACATACAAATTGGTTTGCAAAATATTTTGGTTGGCGATGAAAAATTTGCTAATCAAGCAATCAAAACAGAAGTATTTTTAGCGAGACTAACTCAAGCTCGTGAAGCCTTTTTAAATGAGTTTTTAATTCCTGAAATAAAAAGAGTTTCTAAAGTAATGGGTTTTAAAAATTACCCGCTTCCCTACTTTAATGAATTTAGTCTTGGTAGTGACCCAACTAAGTCTAGAGTCTACGCTAGACTCATGGAGCTTGGCATCTTAACTCCAGAAGAAGGAATTGATGCCCTTGAAACCGACAAGCTTCCAGACAACGAAGAGTCTATAGAGTCTCAAAGAAAACTTCTCAACCTCAAAGACGAAGGTCTTTATCAACCAGTTATTGGCGGTAAGGGGGGCGGGGCAGCACCCACTGGTCGTCCCGCTGGAACAGGCACACCCCAAGAAACAAAAAATGTTAGTCCCATTGGTCAAGGGGAGCAAAGCAATGCGGATTATTATAGCATTTCTAAAATCACCGACAACATGATCCACGCAAACGGCTTGACCAAGAAAGTTGAAGCTGGCCTGAGAAAGTTTCATAATTTAAAACGTCTTAATAAAAGACAAAAGGAAGTGGCCCAAGGAATTGTAGAAGTAATTATTTCAAACGAAAATCCATCTGATTGGAAGAAGGTGGTAGACGAATATGTTAAGAAGCCTGTGGACAAAAATGAAGACAGAGTTTCAGAAATTAGAGACATAGCTTGTCGTCATCAGATAGATTACTACTTGGCCAGTATCCTTTTTGCGAGTAAGAGCGAAGAGGAAACTAACGATGGCTAAGAACACAATAACATACGGAGTTCAAGATTTATTTTTTGGAGCCCCTTCAAAACTTGCTCCATATAGCGAAAAAGCTGATGGCACTGAAATGGTCTTCGGCAACAAGTTTAGTATAACTGGTTATACTGGACAAAAACTTGATGGTTCACCTGATGGTCAAAAATTTGAAGTTCTTCAAAGAATAAATAAAGTTCAGAGCTTTAATTACAGCATAGACCTTCCAAAAGAAAATATAAATTCTGTTGGCTCAATCACTAATCGTGGTTCGTATGTTTCTGGGCCTCCTTCGGTTAATTTAAATTTTAATTATTACGCTGACGGAATCAATAACGAAAACCGAATAGGTTTTTCAACGCAAAACCAATTAGCAACATTTCCTACTTCATTTGTAAGTGGTTTGATGACAAAGGAAACTGACAGAAAAAATATTTATTTAGCTATTGATAATGACAAAAACGCTGAGTCAATCCGTACACAAGATAAAGATGAGTACCCAGCGGCTCCGGTTGGGCAGTCTTTTATTCCCGTAACGGGCATCAGAGACCCAAAATCTGCTTCTTATGATTTTTTGATTTTTATTAACTCTTATATCAATAGCTACTCTGTAAATATGGGCGTTGGTGAGCTTCCAACTGTTAGTGTGGGTGCTGTTGCTGATAATGTATTTTTTACAAAGGGTGTGGATACTGGTTTTGGGATTCCACATATAAATACAGAAACTGCAGCCACGGGTTTTAGTGGCGTGAGCGTTGCTGTTCCTAAAAACTTTATAAACAATACTAAAACTTTTAATTACCCTGAAACTGTTTTCATGCCCGGAGAGATCAAGCTTTCTTTAAGTAAAAGGGGTCATGCTGGAATTAATTTTCAACACGGAACAGTTCAAAGTTGTAATGTAGATTTAGATTTGACTCGTGAAAACATCCAGTACATGGGTCACAAACTTCCTTGGTATAGGCCAGTTACTACACCAATTGGAATAACAGCTGGATTCGATATTATTGTATCAGGTGATACGACAGGCAGCTTGATGGAAGACCTTGTATACAATGGGGAATATGATATAAACGTTGACTTTATGACAGGAAACGTTTTGGGCATGAATTACAAACTTTCTGGCTTAAGACTAAATTCTGTACAGTATGATTCTAGCATTGGGAGCAATAAAACAGCCTCTTTATCATTTTCTTCTGACTTTAGTTTGGATGATAATTTTGGAGAAATTTCATCAGATAAAGGATTTTTTGTTAGTGGGCGTGTAATACAAATCAAAGATAGATTTGTTTATTCTGGCGTATCAACAACAGATATGGGGGGCATAGGTGTTGATGAGACAGTTTTTACCAGAACCGGAACAGTAGCGGGAGCAGGACTTATTCAAGATGATAAAGATAATACGCTTTATCCAAGATATTAATTAAAAAGGAATTTAAAAATGGCAGACGTAAGACTAAGAGATTTAAATCCAGCAGAATTTAACTATGGAGTAAACGTAGCGGGGTCACTTGGCGTCGGCACGACTTCGCCAAATGCAAAAGTAGAGATTGTGAGTGATGGATCAGATTCTGCTGGCGCAGAAATACGTTTGCAACACGCAAATAACAACTCTACTGATATAGTTTCTACCGTCAATTTTGCGAATAATGTTGGCTCTGTGGCGTTCATTCAGGGCGGAACTACATCAGGAAATACTAATGGATACATTTCTTTTCACACAGACTCTGGAGGAACTAGTGCCGAGCGTATGCGAATATTGTCAGATGGCAAGGTTGGCATCGGGGCGACTTCTCCGTCTCAAAATCTAGAAGTTGTAAGCAGCGCGAATGGTGGGACTATAGCAGCTGTTATTGCAAACAAGGATACCACAGCAGGAACCAACCAGAATGTATCAATAGGCTTTGGACTGTCTAGGAATAGTGGAACATTTAAGGACAGAGCAGGAAAGATTCAAGTGGGTAGAGAGTCAGACTGGACTTCTGCCGACAGTAATATTGATTCGTTCATGTCATTCTATACATATACGAATAATGCAGAAGCAGAGAAGATGCGAATCCTTGCGAATGGGAATGTTGGCATCGGAACGACTGCGCCAGCAAACCTATTGCATGTTCTCGGTAATAGTGCAAATGGAGAAATAAAAGCAGAGAGAGCATCTGGCGCAGTTTCTCTAATTCAAGCACAGGCATCGTTGGTTAGATTTGGGACTACTAGCAATCATAATCTTCAATTTTTTACCAATGACACTGGTAGGGTTACAATCACGAATGCTGGCCTCGTTGGAATTGGAACAACAACTCCAGTTGCCCATTTGACAGTGGGCGATGGTACAGGTAGCGAAACCATTTCCATAAACAAAGGCAC
>WLWE01001833.1_pt1 | contig 14714 bp, 32 predicted proteins | sample 6718301 | NCBI WGS metagenome assembly WLWE01 (sample SAMN12718691, study PRJNA515312) | sponge metagenome | isolation source: marine sponge | host: Mycale hentscheli | place: New Zealand: South Island, Marlborough, Capsize Point | collected 2003-05-01 | reverse complement strand
ATTGTAGCTCCATACTTTTTCTGTCCGATTAAACTACGTTCGTCCATTTTTCTTAAAACAGACTGAACTATTGCGTCTTGTGTTCTTATCTTCATAATGTTTCTTTTACAAATGTTCCGTTAATCATCTTACCTTTACGCGTAGCTATTTGTGTGTAAGCAGCATCAATACAGTCTTCAACTGTAAAACCTTCAAGATGTGCTAAGTTGGTTAGTACAACGATCATATCGCCTATAGCATCTTGTATTTCAGGTTTATCTTGTTTTAATAAAGATTGTGCTAACTCTCCTGCTTCTTCCATTAACTTAACATACTGAGTATGTGAGTTGCCTTTATCGTACAAGCCTCTTTGTTTAGCCCAGTCTCTGATTAAACCAAACCTATCGTTTAATGAAGGATCATATATGTTTTCACCTATATGCTTTGGATTAAAGAAAGCTTCATAAAAAGCTTTATTGTAAATATAACATCTATTTTTGTTATACATAGACTCAGATACATTTGCCATAATCCAATTAATATATTCTTGTTTAATAACAAAACTATATCCTTGTGGTGTTATCCACTCTAAACCTATATTGTCTATTAGTTGACCTTTAAGTTTATTTATAGGAACTGGAAATGTACTTGTTTGTTCTGTTGGGTTTATTTTCATATTTGATTTAAATAAATTTTTATATAATGTTCTATCTTTTTTATAGCCATAAGACTGTTGAAGTTCTATTTCCTTGTCTGATATAAAATTAATATCATCGCTAGTAAGTAGAACTTCGTATTCATCTGCTGCATAACCTTGTTGCAGCGTAACCCGTTTATTAAGATTACGTGTAACGCCTATCTTTTTACCAGGTATGTGGTATAAATAATACATAATTATTGTTTATGTAGAGTAAATACATGATTAATATCTCCTTCATACATAGAAACAAGCTTATTGTTTTCAAAATAATAAGTTATTGTTACTTCATATCCATTTCTTGGATTATATAAAATAGTAGTAAATTTATTATTGTTTTGACTTATAATATCTTCTTCTAAATAATAATTATCTTTAAAGCTATAATTAAAAACTTTTAATACTGCATATTCACTAGCTATTATAATTGTTTTATAATCTGAATTTTTAATTTGCCAAGCTCCTTCAAATTGTTCTTGTGAATTAATACTTATAGATAAAAAAAGTAATAATGTTATAATTGTTGTTTTCATATTTAAATTTTATTGTTATATAAATGCATATTATGTGCGTGATGGTAATACCAACCTATTTTTAAATTCAGTCTCTCTGCAATCATTTTTTGTAATGATGAAAACTGATACTGATCGTTACAGAAACCGTACCAGATGTCATTAGAACGCATATAAACTGACATACAAAGCTCATTATTTATAATAGTAAATTGTATTGCGTAAGTACAAGGTGTATCTTTCTTGTATTTATCATTTTCTTTAGCATCATAAATACTTATTGCAGCATGTCTAGTATCTTTGCAAGACTTTAACTTAGCACAAACATAATCTATTTGACAATTACGTTTCCATTGATAGCCATAGTTTGAATTAACATTACCGTGACTGTCTGCCATACGCTGCCATATCGGTGGTACTTTACCGTATAGCTCACCAAGCTTAGCTATATTTGGATCACCAGACAAATACCATTGCCACTCAGCCTCTGCATACTTTAAACTCCAGTTACGCTGTTTGTTTGATATATAATTATCTTCAGGATCCATAATATAAAAGCCACAGTTGAATACAGCTTTTGTATCTCCAAAGTCTATACCTTCAATTATGATATTGTCAAGCACAGATTCATATGCTTCATTCGCATTTTGAAATGTATTTTTCATAATAATATTTATAGTATTCGTAAATTTTCTCCCATATTAGATCCTTGATGTAATGACTAGGATCTTCGTAAACTCTTCCGTTATTAGTTATAACAATAGACCATTTAGCTTCGTTTATAGCTTTTGGTGCAATATATATTTTATTTCTTATACACCATCTATAAGCTTCTAATTCAAACTCTGAAGCATTATATGTGCCCATATTTATCTTACTCTTCTTACTCCAAGCCATTTATTCCCAAGGCATTGGTTCATCGTTAATACTAATTGGTTCATAAGGTATAAAGCAACCAGACTTTGGCTCCCATTTAAAATGAGCTTCAGCTCCATTCTCACCAAGGTTTTGAAACTTAACCTTAAGTATCTTAGCTTTTACAGTTTTATTTTCATAATCTCTATGCACTAATATACCGTGATAACTTGCATCATACCATTCACCACCGCCTTTAATGTTATACATTGTAGGCTCTTCAATCTTACCGTCTTTGTCTTTATACATTTTAGTTGGATGCGCTACTATAAATACTAGTACATCAAACTTTTTAGCAAACATTTCTATTTTAGTTAGATATTCCATTGTATAACGGTTAACGTCTTCTGTTTTACAGTCTACGTCTCTAACTTTATTAAATGGGTCAATTACTAAACATTTAATACCTTTACGCTTAACAAGTTCAGCACCTTTTTTAAGTACTGACTCAAGCGTATATCTTTCCATATCAATATGAAAGAAGTTTGTATTACAATGATCTGCAACTTTATTCCATTTATCTCCGTGTATGTCTGCTGATGTTGGCATGCCTTGCCAAACCTTACGCATTAACTTGTGTGCGTGAAGGTAAGTTGGGACATTTTCCGGACTAGCAAACGCCGTTTTCCAGCCATAGTTTTGGTTATAGCCAACAACCATCTGATCGACAAAATCTGACTTCCCGCTACTCGGAATACCAGTAACAGTAATAAACTGACCAGTGTAAGTCGAAAAGATGTCATCAAAATTTTGAAGGCCAACTTGATATCCAGGTTTAAACCCGTTACGTACAAAGTCTGTGACTTCGTCTTCAATGTCCCTAAATGTCGTGACATTTTCAAGTGGAACGGGCCTCGCCCCTGAAATACGCTCTGATAATTTTTCTTTGCCATATTTTTGTAAATATTCGTTAGCGTCTTTACAGTCATCAAACGATGCTAGATAACAAACTTCTGATCCTAGTCGTCTTACAAGTTCTGCTTGTAATGCTAAACCAGCTTCGTCTGTATCAACTGCTAGTACTATTTTATCTTTGTCTTCAAAATAATCTATACAGTTATCTAAGTATTCTAAGTTGTTTGTATTTAACGTAGCTCCGTTTGGAACTGATATAGCGTTTGTAACACCAGCTTCATGTAAAGCTAGTACGTCCATCTCGCCTTCAACTATAACACAATATTCATAACCAATTATACTATCAATATTGTAGAATACTTTTTCAGCACCCTTATATAATTTAAAGTTCTTTCTTCCATCGCGGTATTTAATGTTTATTAAATCACCACCCATAAAATAATTGAACTTTATCGTGTTCTCGGATTTACCGGTTTGTGGCATATATTCAGAGCCCTCACCGACCCGAAGATCGGTAAGAGTTTTCTGAGATATACCTCTTGATTTAAACCATTCAACAACTTTACTGTCAGGTGGTTTTACAACCTTATCTTTAGGTCGTTCATACACTCTTTCAGTTTCACCTTTACGTTTATACGTATGCAGTTGAAAAGTTGTATTACAGTTGTGACAAGTACCGAGACCCCGTTCCCAATCATAAGACGCACATTTCTTTTTCTTATTTTCAGGTTTTCTAGTGTGAGAACAAACAGGGCATACGCCTTGCTTTTTGCCTTCTTCTAGCTTATGTTGATTGAACTCGTCAATAACAAATCCATTGATCTCAATTGTCTGCATTTAATTTAATTTAAAATGGTAAATCATCAGCTACCGCTTGAGCAGCAGCAGGTTGTGCAGGTGCAGGCCCACCATCTCGGGGAGCAGCAGCTACGTTTTCTCCGTTCGTCCATACTACTTTTACATTACCTAAATAAACTTTATCAACTTTAGCTTCACGTTCCTCTTTAGTTTGTTGAACTACAACAGGACCGTTATTTCCAAACTGATCAACGTCATCATTTAATGTAATAGTAATTGGTAAGTATTTACCTTTTTTACCGTCGATAATTTTATCTTTAGGTATTTTAGTAAGGTCAATACTAGTTGCAATAATACTAGCCATTATACGTAAGAATTTAATTGATTAAACATCCTTTGAATTTGTGCTTTACTAGCACCACTGTTTCTTCTTAGATTGTCCACAGCTTTAACGTGGTTTTGATTAGCGTAGAAATTATTTACACTAGTTTCTAATCCTGATACAGTACATACTTTTGTTTGGTTTTTTCTGGTTCTTGCCATAATTATAGGGTTTGATTAATAAAAAATTGTTGAGGATCAAAATCCTCTGATTTAAAAAATAGTCGGTATTGTTCTGCTGCTCTTGCAACTTTATCAGCTCCTCTCTCATAAAACTGCGGTGAGCAATCGAATATACCTATTTGATGTGTGCTTTTGTCTATTGCTATAAATACAAACTCATAGCCAAATAACTGACTGTATATATAAGCTTGTGAGTCGTAATTGTATTTATTAGCAGACCACTTGAATTTGTTAAGATCAGCTGTAGTCTTTAAATCAATGATTAACTTTTCATCGTGATTTACAATATCAGCTTTACCTTTCCACATCTCGCCTTCAAGCTCTGCAATGCCTGGTTTTTCATAGTCTATATTTATACCGCGTATAAGATCTCTACATACATCATTTGCTAATACTTTTTCAGTCATAAGCTCTATTGTATCAACTTCATGCTGCAGTAGACATAGTTCACCACCAGACATCTCTTTGTATGCTTTAGTATTTCTAGTTGTAGATTCAATCACTTTATACTTTTTCAGTTTATCTGGTTCAAGTATAGCTGTGTGAAAGTATCCGCCAACTAGAAAAGCAGGGCGTGGTGCTTGCTGCTTACCTAAAGCTAAAGGATTTGTAAGTAACGTAGAAATATCAGAATTACTAAGGTATTGTTTTCCAAATTTACCGTAATAGTGTTCATCATTTTCTAACTTTTTTAATACATCTTCCATTATAGGGTATTTAATTCAGCCTCGATTTCTTTAGACAAGGCATACTTAGCTTTTATAGCATTTAACTTACCTCCTGCTTTTATATAATCCTTAGCTTTTGTAAATGCTGGATCTGATTTAGAGGTTAATGTGTTTTTTGCTTTCGGTGCTTTACCGTGTGTATTAGTAGCATCACTATCGGCTGTATCATCGATTAGAAATAAATTTCCAAGCGCATACTTTTTACCGTAAGATGAAGCACTACCAAACTGTTGAGGTACTTGCATACCTTTTTGATTTAGATCTACACCGACTATAGCTTTGGCGTGTATATTACTTTTGCCATCACTTATAGTAGCTGTAGATTCTATTACAGGCATGCTGTCAAACAATACTTGAACTTCTTCATTTATTGTTACTGTTACTCCTAACTCTAAGAGAAAGGGTTTAGTTGCTTCGAGAATGTCTTCGGCTGATCTGAAGTTGTATTTGCCGAATGAGTTAAACCTACTTTTTTTCGATTTAAACTTAGTCTGGATCGTAGCCAGTTTGTCATTTAAGGTCATATGGTTATAAGGTTTTGTTATTATTATAATTACACATTGTTTTATACTTTTACATTTATAACTTACAGAAAATCAAGCACTTGCGAGTGATCTACACTGTCAATAAGTTTTTGTACAGCTTGCTTTTTTAGCTCAGAAACACGCACATAAGAGCTTACGCCTTTTATGTTTAATTTATCTGCTATTTGTTTTGCTGAATGCTTATCACAGTCAAGACCGTAGCTCAAACGTAATACTTCATATTCGTTTTTATCAAGGTATTTTTCCATTAAACCTTTTAAATAAATATTAAGTATTTGTATGTTATAAGGCTCTGATTTATCAGCTATTTGAAATATCATATTTTCTTCATCGTCATTGTTTGGCTGAGCATCAATGCTTAAAAACATACTGTTGAAAAACATTTCAACCATCTTTTTGTCTTTAGGATTTTTACGTATTTCATTTAGCTTATGCTCTGGTATACGCATACCGCCGCGAGCCATATCAATACGTCTTCTTAAATGACCTTTTATACGTTTTGAAAAAAACGACTTTAATGTTTTTTCAATGTCTTCTGAGTCAATTAATCTTTCCCAGTCTAGTTTATCTACAGCTTTTATTAAAGCTTCAGAACCTATTTGTATTAAATCATTAATACTTAAAACACCTGATGCTTGCTGCGTGGTTGAAAACTTACGTGCTAGGTTTTCTACAAGAGGCAGAAACTTAACTATAAGTTCATCACGACTATAATAGTCATAAAACTTATCAGCAGGCATAGATTTTTTAAGATCTTCTTTATATCTAATATAATTTTGTACATTATATTTCTTCATTGTCTTCTATTTTTTCAAATGCTTGTGACATTAGCTCGTTATCAGCATAATAAATATTACCAATACTCGCCATCCACTCGTTAAACTTCTGTTTCATATTTTTCTATTATTTGTTCATTAGTTGAATCGTCTATATAATAAGTATAACCGTTTAGTTCTACATATAAAGAGTTTTCAGATGATACTTGTATTTTCATAATTCATTATTTAATAATTCTTTTTCTTTCTTAAGTTCGTTACCTATTTTTCTTTGTATAGTTCTAGTTGAGCAGTTAAGTAAATCAGCAATACGACTTATAGTAATTCTTTTACCAAATTCATTTAAGTCTAACATGCATTGATAAATAGTTTCTTGATCAATGCTACTTGATCTGCCTATTAATTTACCTACAATACTCATCTTTTGTTCAGGTGTTAACCCGCTATAGTCTTTAAATAGTATTTTACGTTTTTTATTTACAGGTGGATCACCACTTAATGCAAAAACATCTTTAATCATTTCTTGTAGTTTTTTATCACTAATAAAAAATGTTACAAAACCGTTTTCTTTGTTAGCTATAAATTCAAACACAGAGTTTATATCAACGTTATTATCTTGGTTTAAATAATGTAAAACATAAAAATGCCACTTTAAAGACCTGTACGTAGTTATCTTAGCCCTGCTGTTAAACAGGTGATAAGCTTCATGCGTACCATCTTTATAGTATTTATACAATTTGGTTTCAATAGTAGGTATATCATTTACAGGATCTCGCCTATAAATAACATGCCTATTATTTAACCATTTTATGTTTCTGTCGTGTGACATTAGCCCCTTACTTTATTATCTTTACGGGCTTTTGTCACCCTTGGTTTAACAAAATTTTTAATTTTGGTTTTTATATTAAAAGCATCAGTTGATACTAAATGCTTATACGTCTTTATTCTACTCATATATTTTTTCTATTTTAGGATTTGCAACTATATGTTTTTCACCAATGTAATAATTCCAATAAGCTTGAACGCTATCGCCTTCAACTTTATATTCATCAGGCATACACTGTGGTGGTTCAGTAAATGGTTTATCTTTAGGTATATTTGGTGGTAAAAAAGATAATGGACCGAAGCATTTGTCTATTGATAAATGTCTTTTACCATAACGTCTAGTATACTCATTACCTAAAGCTAACATATGATTAAATAACCATCTGTACTGTTTGTCGTTTTCTCTACACCATATTGTTGATGGGTGGTTGTAATGTGCTTTTTTATAAGGAACATTATCTCCAGAGCCATAATGATGATGCGCTGTACAAAGCATCTGGGCTGATTCTAAGATCATTTTAACCACATGCTTGTTGTATTGTACCCTTGCAGCTACAACTGGGTCTTTATCTAAATAAAATATATTCATTCGTATAGTTTATCTAATAATATTCCTACAACTTCTTCTGATATCATATTTTGATGATATAATTTCCATATTAATTTACTCATAATTACGTAATGTTTTGAATAACGGGTGTCTGTAGCTACCTGCATTTGTACGTTGAAAATATGTAAATGTAGCACGTTCACCGATATAATTATGTATGTTGTCTAGTATAAACTTACGATCTTTGAAGTTGTAACCTTTACCTATTGGACAACCAAACTTGTTACCGTCATCATCTTGCATAAAGAATTTACCGATAAGACCTGTAAACTTGCCTTTACCTGCTTCATAGCCAATAATTGTAGCTTCAGTGTCATGAAAGTCTTTAAACTTTTGTAAGTTGTAAGAACGTTTTTGCTCATAAGAGCCATTTGTACGTAGTATAGAGCCTTCGTAACCTTGAGCTAAATGTATTTCGTGTAACATTTTAGCTTCTTTGTAGCTATCAACACTAGTGTTTTTAATAAGTGTCATAGTTTTAGCAATAGGTAAACTAGTTCTTAACCAATTGTATCTAGTTTCATAATCAGGATTTGATTTTTTGATTACGTCATAGCAATGAAACTGTATCATTAGACTAGCTTTATATCTGTCCTCTGCATTTGGTTTTTGTTTTCTGACTAATGATATGATTTTTTCAAAATCTTTCTTTAGATCGTGATTATACAACTCACCGTCAAGTACTGTGTCAGGATATTTATCAAAGAAGTCTTTAAGATCTTCTTCAATATGAGCTACGTTTTTAAATTCTTTGCCAGTACGTGAGTACGCACCATCTTTTGTGAATATACAACGCACGCCGTCAAGCTTTGGTTGTATAAATGTTTTCTCGGACCAGTCTATTTCTTTCTTACCGACTTTGTATGCGAGCATTGGTTTTATCATAAGTTATTTAATTTATTTTTTAAGTGATTAATTTTTCTATTTATTATTGCAGCTTTTTCATAAAGCTCCCTGTCTTCGTATGATGACAAAAGGGTCATAAGTCTAGCTATTTCAGCTAACATTAGTTCTTCTTCAGATACTTGACGTATAAAACCTCCTTCTTTTTCCATTGTTTGTTGCAAATCAATGTGAAACTGTTCATCATACTCTTGTTGTTTAGCAATTAATTTATCTGCAATTAAGTCTGCTAGTTTATCTATTTCTTTGTCTGTCATTATGCTTCAACTTGTTCAGGCCACTCGTAACCTTGTTCGATAAGTTCATCTGTAATTTCTTGCTCTTTGTTTTCATATAAATCTTGATATGCAGATACAATAGCATCTTCTACATAATAAGCTTCTAAGTCATCAACATATATAAGCTCGTTGTAATCAGTCATAGCTTCTTGAAGTCTTTCAGATAGTTCACCATCGTAATAATGTACGTCTTCACCGACACATACATTACTGCCATCACCTTGCGTAGCAATCCACACTTCATAGCCATCAGCTGTAGTTTCTGCATATATAGAATAGTCAGGACTTCTATTCCACTCGTCTGTTAGTTTAAATTCATACTCATTTTGCAGTATATCAAGCATTTCATCTTGATCAGGATCTTCTGCATAATTGTATTTTTCTTTTAACTTTTTTTCAATTAAGTCGTTTGTTAGTATTTTATTCATCTTCATCTATTAGTTTTGCAATATATTTCCATGTTAATAATTCTTTTTCGTTAGAGCTTAAGCAACGTTTTAGTAAGTCAACTGATAGTCTACCGTCACCACCTGCTTTAATATCTCGTTTATAAGTTCTGTTTTCTAGTTCTATAAAGCTAATTTTAGCAAATGCTTTATCGTGAGCTCGTTGTCTAGCTTCTGATTTTGTCCACTCACACCAAGTTATACTACTCATTTTGTAAGAAATTTATCACCGTACATAAAATCATGAGCTGATACTTTGTAAGCTGACTCACCGGTGTAAGTTATCAAGTCTTGTACATCATCAACAGTAAGGCTAGACCATCTGCTTTTTGAAAGTAAGACATATTTAAGACGCTTAGCAGTACTGTACTTCGTGCTAGACTCTTCGAGTTCGTTTTTGTACTCTTGTTTTAGTTGTTCGTAAACTGTTTTCATATTATTATTATCCATTAGTTTTCAAAATCTGTTTGTAATTCTATGTTAATAGCTTCTGCTATTTCATAGAAGTTTACTTGCGCAATAAAAGCACTAGCATAATCCGCTGCTAAACAGTATTTTACATCAATAAATACAAGCTCTTCTACTAAATCTTTTAAATAATCTGCAGAAACTTGCTCTTCAAATTCCATATCTGATAGTATTTCTAAGTTAATACGCCACGTAGCGTAGTTAGTCCATCCGTTACATTTTTCCATAATTTATAATTTAGTTGACTCATCAGGGATCGAACCTGAACTCTTCTGGACCAAAACCAGACGTGTTACCAATTACACCATGAGTCATTTAGTGGACGTGGCAGGAATCGAACCTGCGTCTAACCATTTCACGCCCATATACCCAGACATTTGCTAGTGTCACGGTTATCCATCCGATGGGAGTTCGACATTTGCCTATACTTTTGTACCTCCATATCACACACGTTATTTATTCGCTGGGTTTGCTAGCAATTCACTTATGTGGTTTTCCCTAATTAAGTTACTCGTCTAGCTATTTACGTCGCCAAGCACGGTGCACGGATGCACTAACTTCTTGACTGACGATTTGTATTGTATTGCCTGTCTTGTGCTCGATAATAGGAACATAAGAATATGTTTGAGTAGTTGAACATTGAACACAAGTTTTATAACCTAGGTTTAATCTTACAGGGTGCACAGTGGTGCCACATTTACAATACATAGTTTTATTTTTATTTGTTACATATATATTATCCAACAGCGTTTGTATTTTGTTTGTAAAGGTATTCTATTGCTTTACTCATTACATAACTGTGTAGCTCGTTGAAATCATCGCCGTCAACAGGCTGTTCTGCTATCTGCCACTCGACAGTATCATACATTATTTCTTTACAGTGATCTGCAACACCTTGTGCTATAAGATCTATTTCTTTCATTTTACTCATTTTGCATAGTTTTTAAGGTAATATTTTAATATAAAGTTTAGTCTAGTTAATGGTGAATATATAAGAGCTCTTGCATTACATACAGCGTTTGATATATATATTTCACCGTTTTCTCTTTGCCAAACCCACTTTTGATTTTGTTGATACTGTGGATTTAGTTGATAAGCAGTGTATGCACCATTTTGCTTACGTACATAACCTGATTTAAACGAAGCGATTCGCAAACGAGGTAACTCTTTTAAGTTATATTTCTTACGCTTAAACCACTCAAGTCGTTGTTTTGAGTAGCAAGGTACAGGAAACTCAAACTCACGAGTACCATTTTTAGCTTGTCTTTGTGTAGTTATCTCTCTAATGTCATAGTCAATAAGCATACGCTTTACGAACTGCTCTTCGAGCATAAACTGCTCAGCTTGATAATTTGTCATAGTGTTTTAATTAGTTTAAGTTGTTCTACTGTAAATTTCTTTGTATTGTCTCGCCACATACGGTTGTGAGTGAACTTTCTAGCTTTCGAAAAAGTAGTCTTCTGTCTTACAGTCACTCGATTATATTCTGACTGAGTAAGTCCACTGCACAAACCTTCGTGGGAGTGCTTGCGTCTATGCTCCGCTGCACGTAATTTCTTTTGTTGTAAAGAGTAATTGCATAGCTCTTTCATATTACTTGGCGACATAAGTTAAACCTTTGAAGTTAAACCATTCGCTAATACCATCTTGTTCTTTGTCTTCATTGTATATAAAGCCGAAAGAATCTGGCAACTCACCTACATTATAACCTTGATAAAGTTTGTTGTTAAGTAAGATTTGATTGTTTGATAAGAATTTTATTTGTTGCATAGTTTTATTTTATTATATTATCCAATAGTGATTGTATTTTATTTGTAAAGCTCTTGTTGCCATTGAGGTATTTCAGAGTTAAGACGATCATAGTACTCTTGTTCAAGCATTTTTATTTGTACTTGAAGTAGTTTACGGTGTGAAAATTTACGTTTCTTAGAGACCTTCTTCATCATCATCTATAATTTCATCAATATCTATCGCTGCATTGTAACCTAATATCTCACCGCTTTCTGTGTATAGTAGATAAGAGTCAGCTTTCTTTCTTATTTCTTTTTGTTTTGTTGTCTTGCCTGCTTCAAAGCACGCGAGGGCAATAGTGGTTACTGCCACTGCTTTTAATATATTATTTCTCATTAGTCGCCTTTATAATTTAGTTCTTGATAAAATTCACTTGCTGCATTAGTATATAGTTTATACTTGCGCTCGTACTTTACTCTGTTTTCTACATAATCTTTTATTCTACCTCTCATTTCATCTTCTGTTTTAGTAGAGAATGATCTTATATTGTAAGGGTAAAAGTTAAAGTACTTACAAGTAAAGCCATAGTTGTTTGCTTCATAAGGTATAAGCATAAATTCTTTTTTATTATTCATTTGTTTTCTTATAAAAAGTTATACGTTCTTCTACATCTTTACGAGTTATCTCGCCTGACATTTGTTTTAGTATGTCACTTGACATATCTATTTGTTTACCGTTGTTACAAGTTAGTATAAATTGCATAGTTATTAGTTTATTTTATTATATTATCCAACTATAGTTGTAATATGTTTGTAATTCCATTATAAGAAGTCACTGAATCTTCCAACTGTTATTGGTAATGAGTTGATTTTAAGTACAATAGTGTGTATGAATGTTCTCATATAAGTATTATTTATAGGTGTATGATTATTTATTAGTTTATTTTATAGTGTATGTACTGCACGAAGTGTCACTGTAAGTGATTACACTACTTGTTTATCACGTAGTATAACAGGAATACTAGTAGAAGATGTATAAGATTTATACTTTTCAAAACAATTCATAGAATTTAGTTTATCTTTCATGATTTCATATACTTTATCATGATTGTAAGTGTATGACTTACCACTTTTAAATGTTACTTCAATGATTTGATTCTTTCCAATTAGTGATTTTCTTACGACGAATCTTTTTGATTTTAAATTTTGCATAGTATTTAAGTATTTATTAGTTACATTATTATTATCCAATATGTATTGTATTTTGTTTGTAAAAATGTAAAACATTATATATAATTATATAAAAAACGTAAAAGTTTTATAAAAATGTATGAAAAACAAGGTGGGGCCTGTTAAAATATGTTGATTTTACATAAAAAAATAAAGTTTGGCACGATAGTTGAACACCACAACCCTCTATTTGTAACAACTTTAAAAAAAGTATGACATTAGCCTTATAAGTTATATAAGTAAGGGGCTATTGTCACACTTGTAAGTTTCTCACTTTATCTGTAAGTATATATAAATATGGAAACACAAAGATTTATGGGTCGTAATCAGCTGGTAAAACGTCTAGCTGCACAAGTAGGTAGCAAGTCCTTTGCTATATCACTGCTAAAGAAGCGTGGTCACTTAGACGCTGGCGGTAATTTAACTGCTAAAGGTAAGGCTCGTGATGTAATGACTGCAGAAGAACGTGCAATTGACAGAGCATCGCAAGAATCTAACAAACCAGCATCACAATACACTTACGATCCAACCACTAACAGAGCAACATTAAAATAATATGGCAATAATACAAAGTTATCCTACTGTAACACCTACGGCTAATGACTTAGTCCTTATAGTAGACACATCCGAAGATGGAAACCCCACTAAAACAGCTACGGTTTCAGATATTCAGTCAGCAACAGGTACAGTTGTAACTACATTAGTACCTTTTGTAACCACAGCATCGCCTGGCGGTTCTGAAACATACACAGCTTTAAATAACATCGTTAAAATAGGTTGGTCAGGTGGAAATGGCATATATGTTATAAATCTACCATCCGCTGCAACGATACCTTATAGAGTTATAAGATTTGTAACTAATGGAACATATCCAGGTGGAGGTGCTCATAAAGTGAGGTTTACCGCAACAGGTGGAGAAACTATAGATGGTGCTGCGTTTTTCGAAACATCTAAGGTTTACGAAGGAATAGCTGTTTGGTCTACAGGTACTGAATGGGTTATAATACAAGCAAAAGCACATTAAAAAATAGAATATGGCAATAGTATATAGTTATCCAAAAGTAACATCACCATTAGCTACAGACGTACTGGTATTAACCGATACTACTGTAACTGCTGGTAAGAGAAAGAATAAGACTAAGAGTATAGCTATGTCTGATGTAGCTACATATGTAATAAATAGTAAAAGTGGTATTACTGGTACAGGTACAGTAAATAAATTCCCAATATTTACAGCAGCAACTGTAATTGGTGATTCAATTATAACTCAAGCAGCGCTTGGTCAAGGTATAACAATAGGTGGAAATCTTGATGTAACAAACGATACTAATCTTCAAGGAAGTCTTTTAGCTGACAGCTTAGAAGTAACTAATGATTCAGTATTTACAGGTTCTGCTAGATTTAACGGTACAATAAAAGATACATCAGGCGGCGTAGGTACAAACGGTCAGGTATTAACATCGACTGGAACAGGTGTTGCTTGGACTACAGATGCAGGAGGTAGCGTAACTGGTACAGGTACCACTAACTATATAGCTAAATGGAATACGTCTAGTTCTATACAAGACAGTATTATATTTGACAACGGTACAAATGTAGGTATTGGAACTAATAGCCCTAACTTTTTATTAGACGTAGAAGCACAAGGGGCTGACATGAGAATATTTAATCTTACATCAGATGCTAATACCGATGTTTATATTAGAACAACAGGTACAGCAGCTAGTTCTAGAATTTTATTTGGAGATACTGCAGACCCTGATGTTGGAAATATAATATATAGACACAATAGTGATAGTTTAGCTTTTGCCACTAATAATTCAGAGAAAATGCGTATTACCTCTGACGGTAACAC
>WLWE01001830.1_pt1 | contig 14727 bp, 35 predicted proteins | sample 6718301 | NCBI WGS metagenome assembly WLWE01 (sample SAMN12718691, study PRJNA515312) | sponge metagenome | isolation source: marine sponge | host: Mycale hentscheli | place: New Zealand: South Island, Marlborough, Capsize Point | collected 2003-05-01 | reverse complement strand
CGTCTTTGTTCTTTTGGCAAATAACGAGCGTACCTGCTTGATGCAATTAATTTTTGATATGTATTCATATATCTCCTTTCAAGATAAATCTGTTAAAAATGAACGCCATCTGTTTCCTTCTTTGAACCAACCTTCTACAGTCAATGTCCAATTAGCGTCTCGTAAATGTGATGTGTATTCGCTTTGTGCAATTTTGTTTATTCTAGCATTGACGTTTGCTTTTGTTGTAACCTGAATGGCTTCTGTTTCACCGTCATTTGTAATTGCTAAAATATCAAAATTCCAAAGGTCTTGCCTAATGCGAGCAAATGGATTCCACTTTTCTACCACTTGAACTAAAGCATAATCACCAGAATCTCTTAACCTCTTTAACGTCCTTTGAGTTGGACTTACTCCAGCCATTAAGCGTCTCCAATATCATCAACAAACCTGTCAGGGTCGTCTTGTTTAGGTTTTTGTGGCTCAATTTTATATGGTAACTCATTGCCGTAATCGTCTTCTTTAACGACATCTTCTTTACGCTTTACAATATCTTTCTTAACTTTTGCAAAGTCGTCTTCGTTGGGATGTCCAGCAAAAATAGCGTTCCATGCTTTCTCTAACTCTTCGTCACTGATGTTACTTGGTCTACGACCACTTCCTTTTCCCATAGTATTATTCCTCTATAAATTTAGGTTGTTGAACTCCTACAAATCCGCAGGACTGTTTGTCTGTTGGTGCAAAATCAAATGATGAATCACTATCATGACCAATAGGCATATAGAGATACTGTTCTAATTGACACATCATAATCTTTGCATCAGTACAGTTCATATTGTAATAATCTAAAGCATGGTCGCAGTTAACAAAATTACTAACGTAAACTAAATCATCGTATGAATCCGTGTATGACACAGCCATAATAAAATTACCTACTCCTACCTTGCTACCTTTCTCATCTGCTATCAATGCAGAAGCAAACACACCATAAAAAACTATGATTAGTGCCACTACTACAAGTTGTATTATGGATGTTGTGGTTATATTTTTCCACTCCCTCCACTTTCTTTTCTTTGCTTTTTGCTCTTCTTTCCACCTTCTAATTCTTTCTTGCTCTCGCATATGTTTTCTATATGCTATATTTTTGTAACCTAAATAGCTCATTTTTTTTCCTCCAATTCTATTAACATATCTATATAATGCTTTGCTTTTTCTAAGTCTTGCAAACCATTCTTATCTTTATAACGAGTAACATACTTGATAACATTGCCTTGTAAGTAGCTTAATCCATTAGCGTTAATATAAGTAACTGGTTGAATAGCCAGTTTAGAGTAATGGTCACCCCCTACTTGCTCCTTTAATTTACTTCCTTCAAGATACTGATAATTTTCTAGTTCTATTTGCATAATTCCTCCTGTAATCGTTGATGTAATTCACGTTGAGTTCCATACCTTTCTTCCCACATCTTTTTACCTATTGTATGAATACCCATACGTCCTTGATGATGGTAGTGACAAAGAGGTATCATCTCTTCATCCTTCATGCCTAGTCCAGTCTTATCTCTAATGTGATGAATGTTACAAGGAGGTAAGTCATCTACCCCCTCATACCACCTACACACTACACAACCAAACTCAACCATCTTTTGCATTTTAAGTTTTTCTGCTTTCTTCATACTTCATTCCCCCATACATCCCAGCCTTCAGCTTTTTGCCTAGCGAACAATTCTACTCTTGGTAAATTGCCACATAGTTCTACAATCTTATCTCTAGCCACAACTGGTTTTTTTGAATGTTTATCAATAGGTTCATAGATAATTTGATGAACACTTTTAGATACTCTTTTTGGTTTGCCTTTGGTAGCTAATAAACATATTTCGTTATTTGCTCTTGTCCAATAACCTAAACCCCAAAAGAAACTATCTTTGTTTTTGTTCTTTTTTACCCAACTAAAACCACAAGTCTTGTAGGTAAAACCCCATTCCTTTATTGTTTGCAACCCTTCTTGTAACAAAGGATAAGTAACCCATAAAAAAAGAACACAGTCATCATCTGCAATATCTTGCACTGGCAAATCATATATATCTTGAATACTCATACAGCTATATTCTTTTTGAGGGTCACGGATATTCAGGTCTTGTGAAGTCCCCTCTGTCCTTTTTTTGGACTGATATTCAAATCGCCAAGGCGGGTCAGCATATATAACATTATACTTTTTATTAGGCAACTCCATTAGACTATCTTACCAATCCATTTACCATTCTTAATTACCATAGGATGGATGCGAGGTTGCCCATCTACAATAACTAATGATGACATAATGAACCTGTCTTTAAAGTTCTTAGCATAACTAAACGCTAATGAGTCTTGGTTCGTTAAGCAACCTGTTTGTGCACCCCATACTAATTTGTCAGGGTTACTAAAGTATTGAATACTAGCTTTACTATGGTAATGACCTTGCACTGTGTGCATACCATACTTCTGAGCTATTTGTAATACATTAGCTGACATACCATGAGTAAAGAAACACCTAGCCCCATCGTTAAGAGTAACAGTTAAATCTTGTACCCATTTCCAACCCTTTCCTACACCCAAGAACTCGTTGTAGTGTTTAAGGTAAGCTTTAGGTAACCCATACTTTAACGCTCGTCTATATACTAACGATGAATGATTAGAGTCAACTAACGTCATATCAGGAAATATCTTTTCTAATTCCTTAACGTGTTTCTTAGCTAGAACTAACTCATCACCAGCACTAGGTAAATCAGGGTCAGAGTCGTGCATACTAATAGCGTGTTGGTCTAACTCATCACCTATGTTAACTACTAAATCAAAACCCTTGTACTTTTTCTTTAGCGCTCTAAGAAAAGCCATTGAGTCTTTGTGATGATATGGAATGTGCATATCACCAATTACCATTACTCGCTTATATTGCATATTTTTCTCCTAGTAAGTATTCAGCAAATCTAACTTCCTCGTTAAACCTATTAGTTGTAACCCTTCTATTAGATTCTATCTCGTAACCTTTTTTCTTTAGGTTAAATATAACAGCACTTAACCTATATACTCCACACTCTACCCAAGACTGCAATGGATTGATTGTGTTGTTTCTTTGCATATATTCTAAAACTCTTTGCTCTTGCTTACCTAATGCTTCCATATTAATAATCTCCTTTTAATTGAAATCCTAATGTGCTTGCAAAACGCTCAACTTTATCTAAGTATTCTACAAACTCTTTAATCGTTAGTTTAGATGTAGATGGAATAACTACCAGCTCATCACCTAACATTTCTTGCTTGTAACTAAGAAACTTATATTTTAAAAGCTCGTGCATCTCTCCTGCATCGTACCCAAGAAAATTTCCTAACTCCTCTGTCAGTTTCCAGTAGCGTTTGTTTTGCTCAACACTTCTGTTAAACTGAAAAGGCTTTACTTCTACGTCCCAAGCTTTAGATAAGTCTAACTCACCAATCTGCTTTCTGACGTGTTCCAACTCCTCTGTCGATGTCACTTTGTATCTTGTCATAACCTTTACTCCTATAAATTTTACCTTCTTTAGATGTCGCTTTAAACTCTACGTCATCCCCAAATGTTTTCTTTACTTCCTTAATAAAGTCTTTAATCATCATGATAACCACTCCGTGTATTGAAAAGTGTCTGGCTTAAAATCAAACGCCCATCTACCCTCTAAACCTTTACCATGCCTTTGCTTAACTAAGTGCACTGTACAAGGTGGTTGGTCGCATACAGGGTTGTCAAAGTCATTATCCAATATCGCCTCTTCCTTAGCTTTATTACGATGCACAGAAAATACATTATCGACCATATTAGTTATGTTTGCACTTCCTGCAACATCAAACTTTCTAGCGTGGTCAAAATCAGATGCTGTTTTTTTACTGTGTGCAACTAAGAATATATGTATATCTAAATCTCTTGATGCTACAGCAAGTTTATTAGCAAATGCTTTTTGTCCGTTAAGGTCATCTTCACCTATACCGCATTTCATTAGTGAGTCAATAACCATAATTTTTACACCAAGCTTTTCAGCGCAGTAGTAAATAACTTCTAATACTTTCTTTGTTGATGTTTCACCTTCAGGGTCATACAAGTACATATTATGTTCTAACTTACTTAAAAAATCTTTAATATAAGTTAGGCTAGGCAATGCCTCACCTGTTTGCTGACACATCCTACCTAGCGTTGCTTTAGGTAGCATCTCAAAAGAAGCAATCATAGTCTTCTCTTGTTTCAGTAAACCCAATATACATTGGTTAAGCCATGCCGACTTACCATGTCCTGAATAACCTGTTACTACACTTATTTCACCCATCCTTACTTTAAAGTCTTTATCAGTATTAATGAAAGGTAAAGGTATTCCACCCATCAGGTCTGTAGAAAAATATTGCTCTACAGCATTTACATACTCAGATGGTCTTTTAATTTTAAGATGCTCACCTGTGTCTCTTGTTTCCATATAACCTTCAATTTCTTTATCAGTTATAAGTATATCCTCTAATGTTTGGGAGGTCATCTTACACCCCCCTTAACCCAATCATTACCAACCTGCTTATACTTCGTAACGATTGCATCAATACCTCTAGCTCTTAAATAAGACCTAGCCTTAAATGCACCCTGTGCCCAAGGTGTAACTAAGTAATCCTTAATACCGCCTGATACCTTGTAAACTGTATTCATATAATCTCCTATTTAGTTTTGCTATAAGCATCCCTAACATTGCCTACAGCTTTTAATAATCTATCATGTTCTTTATCGTTAAGTGGTTTACCAGCTCTAATATCTACGCTAGCTAAACCTATTAATAAAACCTCATCTCTAATCATCTTTAATACTGCAAAAGGATTAAAGCTATGTTTCTCCGCCTGATATAATTTATTGTCAGGTAATATATCCTTCCATTCCAGTCCTGCACTCTCTAAGATTGATTTTACATCACAACCAGCAAAACAGTTTAATAATATTCTGTCACCATCTCCTTGCTTAATTCCTAGTGATGCACTCTTATCTTCGTGTGAAGGGCAACGACACGAATACTGTCCATTGCCCGTTTCACGAACTCCATCAAAGTGGTTCAGAACCTCCTGTATTAGAATGGTACGTCTGCGCCTTCTACACTAGCATTACTGCCAGCATCTGAAGACTGCACTTGTGGCTCGGAAATCCTACCACTGAGGAATTTAACCCCCGACTTACTTTCCCTAATCCAACAAGCCATCCGCATTTCTTTATTACCTTCTAACGTTATAGTTCCTGTGTAATCAGGTCTTGCTTCGTTGTCACCTTTCTCATTTTTAAATAGTGCGAATGAGTTAGTGTTATCATATTGTTCAGCCATATTAATTTGCTCCTTTTTTAAGTTTAATAATTAAGTCCTCTACTTCTATATCAAATTGCCTTACTGCATCTTCAATATCAAGTATCATCATGTTATCTCTTAAGACTTTAACCCATTTGAGTCTAAGCTCAGGAGGAAAGTCAGGATGATACGATGCAAAATAAGCATACTCGCTTTCTGTACAAGCTATTTGCCATTGAACCTGATACTCATAGTTCCTTGGCATTTTTTCTGATAATAGATTTTTAGCGTGAGTGATATGGGTGGGGCATTTAATCTCCAACACAGCATCTTCTCCTCTAATTAATCCATCAGGGCTTGCACTTGTATTAACAATCTCAGGATGGTCAAAGCTACCACAAAGGGCAACCTCTTTTCCTGTTATTGCTTCAAACAAAGTTCTGGCATCAGGCTCACGCTCAACGCCATCGTGCATAGCTTGGTTCATGAAATTAGGACTAGCAGATTTACCAGTTATCCTTTCAATAGCAAGCTCCATTCTGAGTCTAGTTTTATATGTTGACTCTCCATATTTTGTTTTCTTCATTAGGTCAGATAATTTACTAGCAGTAATTTTACCCATCCTAACTTTAAACCATTCATCAGAGCCCTGTATCAGCTCTTTGTTACTCATAAAAAGTCCTCCTGTTGTTTAACAGCATTACCTACTTCCTCGGCTGATGCTATACTCGCATCTATACCAATTCCGTAGACCCCTAGTGCTCTTCCTATAGCAGATGTCTCACAGTTCTCAATGTAAGATGTTTTGTTGATAAAGGTGCTTGCTTCTTTTTCATAAGCATGACCAGTCGCTACTAGAACGCCCTCAACCATTACCTTAGCCTGAAACATTACTTGTCCATCTGCATTTGCCATGACTTGAGTAAGAATTTGTCCGTTAGGATGTTGCTTCCTAAACTCTTTAATTCTTTCATTTACCATGATGTACTGCTTACCTTTTATATCTACTGATTTCATAGTTCCTCCTTAGTTAGTGTAATAAATTTTCTTAGCTTCTTTTACTTGTAATTCATTTGTATAACTTTCATTCTTTAAATATCTAATAGGGTCTTGTATGCCACCATCAAATACTTTGTCTTTATGACATTTCTCTATATAACGCTTATACTTCTTTACTCCACTAAGAACTTTCGTTAGGGTGTCTACGTCTTGCTTGCCCCACCATACTAACGATTCTTTTTTAGTTTTTTTATTACCTTGTCTGTGAGGATAGGTATTCCAAAACTCTTCAAAAAGCTTAGTATATAGTTCTTGGTTCTTGGTTATTGGTTCTTGGTTAGTTAAGGGTTGGGTTAGGGTTGGGTTATTGTTGGGTTTTGGTCTACCACCCTTCTTTCCGTTTTCCCTTGCTGTATCAGCCCTTAGCTTGTATTGAGCTATCTCTTCATCACATCTTTTATGTCTATATCCTTCATCAGTTTTAATAAAAAACTTACTAAGAATTAAACATACCGCTGTTTTTTCATTGTCAGTTCTAGCTCCAATAGTCCAACATACATCTAAATGGTCTAATGATATAGGTTCTTCATTTAAAGTATAATGGTCAATTAAAGTCATATAAACACCATGCTCTAATAATGATAAGTTCATGGTGTCTCTACGATAATCCCCTATGTTTTTTGGGTAATAGTGCATTATTGTTTCCTCCTATGTTGTATATCTTCTCTGTCTCTTACCCAAGCAGACACAATATCATTGTGCTCCTGAGACATCATAAACATTACAGTAGAAATACCTAACGTGTCAATCAGTAATTCAAATTGATTTAATGTTTGGTGAGTCCACTCCATTTCTTCCTCGTTACTAGGTGCACGAGTACCATCCTCGTCAACCCAATCTACATCTAATTCATCTGTCATATATTCCTCCTTCTATGCCTAAAGCCTATTTTAAAAATTCACTTGCAAGTTATTGATTATAAAACTAAATAACAAGTAAGTGGAGTCCAGCAAAACTTCGTACACCACTGTAGTGTTTTTTTTAATAACACCCTGTGTTTGTGCAGATAAGTAACTCATCATCATACACAAAAGTTGGTGAGCCATCAGATTTTGGTACAACATAATACTCAACTTCACCATCTTTAATAACAACTCCTGACTCTTCAGCTCCATAAATATTTACTACTGAGCCATCATCTTTATAAATACTATTAAAGTCTGACTTAGGATTGTCAAATATAATGTTGTCATCAAATAAATCATTTGCCTTTGCTCTATTTATTTGCAATGAACAAAAAGCAAACACTGCTATTACTACTATTAATGCGTTTAATGGTTTCATTCGTCTTCTCCTTTTTTATCTCCGTTATAATTAGACTCCCTAATTGGGGTTCTGCCTTGTGCTTTGTTACCATGTAACTCATCACCTATTACATATTCAAAGTGGTCTCCGTAATAATAAATAGGTTCTGATACATACTTCTTAGTTACAATGTCTTGTTTTGCACCATTCCAAGACTCATCCTTACCTTTAGCGTTCTTGTGCATTATTTCACGCTCTTGAACTAATAGATAAGCATCCCAAATCCTATCCAAACATCTGTTACGTTGCTTTTCAAATCCAGACTTACGTTCTTCTCTGTTATCTAAAACAACTTTTCCTGACCTTGGATGAACTCTAGTATGTTGATAATTTAAAGCTTTGTCAGCAAGGTTAGCAATCCTCTCTAAAGTTACATGAGGAGGTTTGTTTTTTCTTACGACGTAGCTAGCTAGCTGTTCAGCTCTTATTACTAACGAGTCTAAATAGCCATTAGCTTTATTTTGTTGCCTATATTTCATAGCATCTCCTAATATTTATTATTGTGAAATACCTCAACACCATCGATATAAGATGTTTTAGTATCGAAGGAAAGTTCCCCATCTAACTCTTTATATTCATCATCAAGCTGAAGGGTAAGCTCATTATCTAACATCCAATTACCAAGGAATCTTTTATCATCATAACTAAGCTTCATGATTAAAGATTTTTTCTCCTTTGAGGACATCACAATATTTTTCATTCTAAGTATCGTTAAAGGCTCATGTCCTTTGAGGTTAATATCTTCCTCATCAAACCCTACAAAATCTTCATCACCATATTCATACATACCTTCATTGTATAATTTCAGGTGAGTCTTTCTACCTTTTGCAGTCATAGCCTCTGCCAAAACATGAGCTAATGCTTCAAACTCAAGAGGACTTTCGTAGTTACAATCATCATCATAAGTGTATGACTTTAATTCTACCTCCGACCTCTTGCTTATCTTTTTTGTTTCTAGTATTTCTGCTATCATTATGTTAAGTGTTGACATTAATAATCCTCCCCATAGTTCCAACAAGCTTCAGGATGCTCTTTATAATCAATCTTAACATCATAGTAATCTGAGAACCCTGCGCTACTACCCATATGCTCTTCTTTCCATTGTGCTAATGCTTCTGCTCTTGCTTTATCCATTATTTTTCTCCTTGTAAAAGTTCGTACTTAGCTAACTCAGGTGAGTCAACTCCTTTTTTAATACAATGCCCAAAGTGATTGAACATACCCATCATTGCTACTGTACCACACCATCCCCTGTTATGTTGTTGGAATATAGATTTACCCCGACAAACAGAACAAGTCTTTATTTTTCTCATAGTTAATACTCCTCGTAAAAATCCCGTACACTACTGTAGCGTATTGCCCAGTAGTAAGCGAAAAAAAATTAAAAAAAATTTCAAAAAAAAACAGCCCTGCCTAACCTACCTAAATAAAAATTAAATGGCGTGGCGGGGCTTGTATGAGCTCTCAGAGGCATTAAAAAGGTGCATATCCGCAGGCTAATAAGCTCTGTTTATATAAGTCTCTTTGAGTCTGTTTTTTCTCTCCCGTTGCTACTACTTCCAACCCGTTACGCTCGGCAAAATGTCGGGCTTCGCGTAAGGATAAGAATTTTCTTACAGTCCATCCATCGGCATCGACTGCCAAATGAGTAAAAATTCTATTCATACCTCTCTCCTTTAATTAGTTGATGCTATTAAAAGTAATGAACCTGCAAAAATCACAGGTGCAAACATCATCAAAAGCTTATGCAACTCCTTATCTTTTTCCGTGATATAAAGAGCTACACAATACCAAATAACTAAATAAATATATAAGTCCATATTACTCTCCTAAAATTGTCTCTAATGCTAAAGCAAGGACTCCAAAAACTGCAATAGAGCCCCATAGCACGATTAAAAAGTTAATCATGACATACTCCTATTAATTAAAAATAAAAAGCTCATGGCAAGCCTTAAAACCTATCTCACCATGTCAAAATATGCTTCTATCTCCTGCCATCCGTCCCTATTCTGCCTTATCATTTCATTAAGAACAGAGTGAGAACCTTCAGCAAGCACTAGACTTGCAAACTCAGAGATAAGTCTGAGCTGATAAGCTTCCTCTTCCTGTTGCTGTTGCTGTTGAGTCATAAAAATCTCCTTCTAGTTTCTGATGGTCTCATCAGAGCAGTCACAAACTGCTGACAGCCTCTCGGCTGTTTCGACCTATGCAAAACTTAAAACCCAATCATAAAGCCCTATGCTAACAGAGCCCACTATAAACAGAGCAAGCCCTCCTAAGAAAATATTAAAGAGGGCTTCTATATTAGTAAAAAATACAACTAATAATAAAACCATTATAAAGGTAGCCATGCTTAACCCTCCCAATTATGGTCGGCGTAAGGGCTCTCGTTGAGGGCATCGTTAATCTGCTCCTCGTAATATTCAATCTCCGAGTCGCTGAGGTGATAACGTCTTATATAACCTTTATCATCGACATAGGATGCCTTGTTAATGGTTGAAAATCTGCCTCCATCGTCGTTGTCAATATCGTAACTTATATCAATATCAACTTCAACTTCATTGTCGTTGCTGTCTTCTACATAACCTACTCCATCCCATTTATATAAACTGAACATAATTATCTCCTAAAATATTGAATTAAATTTATTACGCTTTTAATAGCAACCACTACAACACCGCCCAAAATTATAATCTCAAAAATCATAAAGCCCTCCTAAAATGCTGTAAATAAAAGAACACCGCCTTCGTGCTCGATAACTTCAGCTCGCTGAATGAGGTCTTCGAGGTCTTCGATGCAGTCATAATCCTCGATAACTTCGTCGATGCTGTCGGCTCTCGTCCATTCGCATCTCAAAGCTACTCGGTCAAGCTCTACATCTTCGCCCGTGCCTTCAGAATAAGCCTCATAATAATCATATAAAGCTCCTGCATCCTCATAAGTCCATGAGGCGTAGTCATCGGCTAATAGATTATCAATGAATTGACTTTTATTTACTGTTTGAATGATACTCATTTTACTCTCCTCTTATGTCTCTGTCTAAAGTTAAAAAATAATAGGTATCTCTTAGCTTAAACTTCAAAAAATTATTTGAAAAATACTCATTACCATCTAATTTATTAAAGTAGTCTAAAGCAGATACTTTGTTTTTCTTACATAATTCAACACCAACCTCATAGTCTCGCTCGAAAGTATTAACTAAGTCGATGTAATTTTTTTCTAGCCATCTATTCATATTAATCTCCTTTTAAAAAATAAAGCCTCGATTGCTTGCTAGTCTTAAAGTTCTCGGCATCATCTGCACCATAAAGCACTGACTGCTGAACATAAAACTCCTTCGGGTAGTCATCCCCAAAAGCATCTCTTAAGTCTTGATTAAATTGAATACAAACATCTTCTGCATCTTTTTCATTTGCAAAGCTAAGAGAGAAGCTATTTACGTCTCTCTTAACCATATAAATATTATCACTTCTATTATATTTCATATTACTCTCCTTGAGTGTTATCCCACCAAGTGTTATAGACTGACTCCTTCAATGGATTGAAGTAAGTCTCTCCAAGATAATCAAACTCATCATCGAAATTAATTTCGTCGCTTAAATATACCATAATAATCTCCTTTAATTGCTGATGGTCTCATCAGTCAGGTAAAAAACCTGAGACACTCTCTCGAGTGTTTCGACCTATTTCAGATATTTCATTTTATTTTCTAGGCACTCATAATCAAACTGAGCCTGCTGTTGAGCTTCGTTCAGCTCATTCACTTTTCTAAGAGCGTGATTTAATTCTGTCTGTAAACTCTGAGCTTGAGTTTTTTTCTCAGCTCTTACAAGGTTTACCTGCATATACTCACCTGCTTTAATAACTTCCTGCACTTCTTTAGTTGCGTATTTCATAATAATCTCCTTTAGTTAAGTTACTACCTTCAATATATATACAAAAAACTAGCAATCCCTCTGATAGCAAGGGATTTGCTTATCTGACTACTCAATAGAACTTTTAAACATTCGCTCTTTTGTCTCTTTTTCCTGATATCCCGAAGCTTTAAGAAACTTATCAAGATTAAAAGCTGAGTTAAAATTAGTAAACTCATGAGCGAAGCAAAGAATTTGGAAGTTATTTGCTCTTGTTTCTTTTAATACTTTTGCTATTGATTCAAAATGCTGTCTTGTCATTTTCATATTGCTCTCCTTGTGTTGTTAATTACTACCTTCAATATATATACAAAATTCTAGGAATCGCAGTCATAGCAAGGGATTTGCTTATCTGACTGATACAGCCAAAAAGCCCTAGTAATGTAATAAAATAACCCTTTAAATTTGCTGGACTCCGCTAACAGCCTGAGAGCCCCTGATAGCAAGGGATTTGAGATTTAAAATTAAAATAGGCTTTAGGTATAGGAAGAGGGGGTGATAACTGAGCACTCTAAGAGAGAGCCTTTTAAGCTTCATTTTCCTTTTCACTACATCACGAATGACCTGAGAATAATTCTCTCTCATTTCACCTTGTATCTTCTAACGATTATATAAAGGATAACATTATGCAATGGACTAGACCACAAGCTACAGAGATGCGCTTCGGCTTTGAAGTAACTATGTATGTAATGAACAAGTAATTAATTTATTCGGGGCTCTGCTTCCTTCTCCTGAGCAGTTTAAAAGCCCCACCAATTAAAAACAATTAACACCAAGACAAGCTTGATGTTATATGACAGAAATATGACAGTTTTATGACAATTAATATAATAAAATCAATGAGATATAAGAGCAAAAGGTACAAATTATGAGTAATAATTCAAGAGCTAATAGAGCGTTCGCCAAAAGAATTACAATGGAAGATAAACAAAACCCCGAGAAACTAAAAAAGATTGTTGAAAGGCTCTATGAAGATGCACTAAACGGAGACAAAAAAGCCATCGACATAATTGCAGAACGAATGGATGGGAAGCCAGTCGCTGAGGTTCATAACGAGGGAGAGCAGACAATCAAAGTCATTACAGGCATTGACTCAGAATAGCCCTGAGAGCTCATATAAGGCTCGTGGTGAGCTTTTAATAAAGAATATATAGGAGAGTGACATGGAAAACAAAATAGAGGATATTAATGAAGACCAAAGCGTTGAGACAGTTAAAACAGGTTATAAGCCCAGAGCACCTCAAAAAGAGATACACAAAGCTATCAAAAACAATAGATGGGTTACGGCTATCTGTCATCGAAGGATGGGGAAAACTGTCTGTGCTATTAATCAGCTTATTCACTCGGCTCTTAACTGCACTAAAGAAAGCCCGCAACTAGCTTACATCGCCCCAACCTACAGCCAAGCTAAGAGGATTGCTTGGGACTACCTCAAAGAATACACAAGACCGCTTGGAGGCGTTGCTAACGTATCAGAGCTCAGGGTTGATTTCATGGGTAGACGTATCAGCTTATATGGTGCAGATAATCCCGATGCCTTACGAGGTATTTATCTTGATGGTTGTGTTATAGATGAGTATGGAGATGTTCACCCTTCTCTATTTACTGAAGTATTAAGACCTGCACTATCTGACCGCTTAGGATGGGCTCTGTTTATTGGTACTCCTAAAGGCAGTAACCACTTCAAAGAGCTAAGAGACTTTGCTGATAATCCTTCTAACGAGGGTTGGGCTCTTAAAGAGTTCAAAGCTTCAGAGACAAACCTTATACCAGAAGAAGAGCTAAGAGATGCAAAGAAGTCAATGGGTGATAACAAGTACGAGCAGGAGTTCGAGATATCATTCGACTCTCCTATCGTGGGCTCTTATTATGGAGAGCTGATTAAAGACTTAACAGATAAGAACCATATAAGAGAGATACCAACAGAAGCATCGACTGCTAAGTTCACAGCTTGGGACTTAGGGATGTCAGACTCGACTTCTATTTGGGTAGCTGAGACAATAGGCGGAGAGGTGAGACTCATGGACTACTACGAAGCTAATGGTGAACCGCTTAATCACTACATCGAATGGCTAGACAGTAAAGGCTATAGAGATTATATACATATCCTTCCTCATGATGTCATGGTTAAAGAATTGCAGACAGGTAAGAGTAGGTATGAGTTCTTAACAGATGCAGGATTGACGTTAGAAGTAGCTCCTAAGTCATCGGTAGAAGATGGCATCCAAGCAGTGAGAAGGCTGTTATCTAATTGCTGGTTTAATAAAGAGACAACTAAGCATGGGGTAGAGTGCCTAAGAAACTATAGACGAGTATTTAATGAGAAGCTTAATGTCTTCCAAGAGAAACCATTACACGATTGGAGTTCTCATGGTTCAGATGCCTTTAGATACTTAGCTTTAGGTATAGACACAGCCTCAACAACAAAGAGAACTAATTGGAATAAACCTTTCGAGACTACCTATGATGGAGAGTCTTATAAGCAACAGTACCTATAATGCTAAATTGTATAAAGTGGATAAGCTCATTACTTATCATATTAAGCATGATACTAACAGCGGGAAACATATACCCTCATAACTTATATATAGCAGTGCTTCCAACAATAGGATGGATTTATATTAGCTTCGTATGGAAAGATAAAGCACTAATAGCAATGAACTTCACAGCCTTAACGATATACTTATTAGGCATAACGAATTACTTAAACGGATAAACATGGCAGAAAAACTTACAGAAGAACAACTAAAGGCGTTACTCGATAACTATATCGATGATTCATATAATGCTTACCAAGAAGTAGATGGTGATGTCCAAAAAGCAACAGACTACTACCTAGGAAAACCTTATGGTAATGAGGTTAAGGGTAAAAGCTCAGTGACTACAAGAGAGGTAGCAGAGGCTGTAGATGGTGCAATGCCTCAGCTCTTAAAGATATTTACCCAATCAGTAGACGTAGTAGAGTTTACACCACAAAATGATGGTGATGCTACAGTTGCTGAGAATGTAACTCAGTATGTGAACCATATATTTAACAAAGACAATAGTGGTGCTATTCTAATGCACAACTGGTTTTGGGATGCTTTAGTTAATAAGGTAGGTATAGTTAAAGCTTATTGGGATGTACGAGAAGACATTAATGAAGAGACATACTAT
>WLWE01001821.1_pt1 | contig 14769 bp, 19 predicted proteins | sample 6718301 | NCBI WGS metagenome assembly WLWE01 (sample SAMN12718691, study PRJNA515312) | sponge metagenome | isolation source: marine sponge | host: Mycale hentscheli | place: New Zealand: South Island, Marlborough, Capsize Point | collected 2003-05-01 | reverse complement strand
CGTTTACAGTTCAGTTTCCAGCACCAACATCAACAGCAGCGATTTTAAGAATCTCTGGTTAATTAGGAGGTAACCTCCTATGGCATCAGGAACTTGGAATACTGGCTCTTGGGGTCAAAACCAATGGAGTGATAACGCTAATCCAACAGTTATCCCTACAGGGTTTGGTATGTCTGCAGCACTCGGAGACGAGTCAAGCTCAACAGAAATTAATACAGGTTGGGGTAGACAAGAATGGGGTCTTCAAGGTTGGGGTATTGCCGGCACTACTATTCCTACCGGAATTTCAGCAACATTTAGTTTAGGAACTGTTACTACAACAGCTGACGCTAATACAGGTCCATCTACAAACAACAATCAATTATTATCTCTAGGTTTAGGAAGTGTGACAGCTACTGGTTTAGCGGAAGTTACACCAACAGGATTTGCACTTACAAATAATTTAGGAACAGTCGATGCTAGTCCTGATGCGATGCCTACAAGTGTTGCGGCCACTATGGGACTTGGTACTGTTGAAGCATTTAACTTAGCAGGTTGGGGTAGACTTGGTTGGGGAGATAATGATTGGGGTGACGCTGGTAGTTCTGTTCAAGCAGATGTTTCTGGAATTGCAATGACAGCAGCTTTAGGAACTTCAACAGAAGTTAGTGGTGATGCAACTATTGTTGCTAACACTTTAAATGTAGCACAATTAACTTTAGGTGTTGTTGATCCTGCACCTGATGCGGCGGTAACTGGAAACTTCATGATAGGTGCTTTAGGGACTCTTGGAATGCAAGGGGATGTTTCTTCTAGTGTAACAGGTTTTGCATTAAGTGCTGCTTTAGGTAATGAAACAATAGATTTAAATACACCTGTAAATGTTACTGGAAACCCTCTATTAGCAAGGGTTGCTTCAGCATCTGCATTCACAGATGTTACTGCAACTTTCAATGGTTTTGGGTTGACTACAACAGTAGGAAGTGGTAATGCTCTTATCTGGAACGAAATAAATACAGGTTCTGCTCCAATAGATCCTCCTGGATGGAGGGAAGTCGTTGCATAAAGAGTTTGACACTTTCTCTTTATTTTAATAAAATAAACGATATAAGGAATTTAATATGGCGAATTCAACATCAGCAAATTTAAAACTTACAGTACAAGCAACTGGAGAAAATTCAGGGACTTGGGGACAAATTACAAACACTAACCTTTTAATTTTAGAACAAGCAATTGGTGGTTTTACTACTTTTAATATAACCAATGCTGCTAGATCTTTAACTTTTACTAATGGTGCTTTATCAAATGGTAAAAATGAAGTTATTAAATTAACAGGAACTTTAGCTTCTAACCTTACTGTTAGTATTCCAAACTCACTTGAAAAAACTTACTTAGTTGAAGATGCATGTAATCACGCTGGTTTTACTTTAACTTTTAAAACTGCATCTGGAACAGGTGTTCTTTTATGTGAAGGAAATAATTACACATTATATTCTGATGGAACAAATGTTGTAAAACTTCATGAACAAAGAAACTGGAGAGCAGTTTCAGCAGCAGAAACAGTTCAAGCTGGTGCTAAACTTTTAGTAAATACAAATGGTGGAGCAGTTACAGTAACGCTACCAGCATCACCGGCTACAGGAGATGAAATACATTTTGTAGATCAAGGTTATGATTTCAATACTAACGCATTGACTGTTGGTAGAAACTCTTCTAATATAGCTAATGCAGCATCTGATCTTGTAGTTAATACTCAAGGCGCAGCTTTTGGATTAGTATATTCTGGAGACGCTACAACAGGATGGACTTACACGGAGAAATAATATGTCAAATTACGAAGCAACTAAATACGATTTTGATGGAGCAAACCTTACAGGTATCGAGGGAATTCCTACGGCAACTATTGTGCCATGGTCTTCTGCATCAGTACCAACAGGTTTCTTAGAGTGTAATGGTCAAGCAGTTTCAAGATCAACTTACTCTGCATTATTTGCAGTAGTAGGAACAACTTATGGAGTTGGTGATGGTTCATCAACTTTTAACGTTCCAGACTTACAGGATAACGTAGCAGTTGGAAAATCTAATAACAAAGCTTTAGCTTCAACTGGTGGAGCAAATACTACTCCGGTTACAGCTACAGGTAATGTTGGTGGTTCAACAGCGAATGCTACTTTATCCACTGCACAGTTAGCATCTCATGGTCACAGTATTGTAGCTAGAGCAAACCCTATGAACTATATTCCAGGTCGAGCGTATCAAGTTGGATCTGGACCTACAAGTGCTCCTGTAAACACGACTAGTTTCAACACAGCTAATCAAGGTTCAGGTAGTGGTCACTCACATAATATGAGTGCTACTTTTAGTGGAGATGCAGTTAATGCTTCTGTTTTACAACCTTATTTAACAATTATTTATATTATAAAAACTTAGGAGAAAAAATGGCAACAAACTCAAATTGGACAGTGGTATTTGAAGACAAACTTGTTATTAAACAAAGTGGTGATGGAGCTGGAACTGGTTATATAATTGATGAAGATGCTTTTTGGGCTACTACAGACTTTCAAAATATTTGGGCTATTCAAGCAGGAGCCTCTAATGCTTCCGATGAAGTAGAGCATAGAGATGGAACATCACACTGTTCTTTAGCTGATGAAGGAATTAATATGCAACAATTTATAGATAGATGGGACTCAGCTCATTTAGCTATCTTACAGGCTGATTGGGACAATGATGTTAGGGATGAGTCTGAAAAAGGTGCAAGACCTACTTCTTATTCTTCGTAATTGATATTACATCATCTTCACTTTCTTTTTTTCCCGTATCTTTGCGATATTTATCGTAAGCATGATGTGTAAAAGGTCCATTTTTATTTACATAATGTAAAAATACTTGAGCCATACCCTCTCCTTTATAAACTCCAGGTCTTCCATGTTTTTGATCACAACCTGCATACAATAAAGCGTCTCCTTCTTCTAATTCAATTGTTTCTTTTTCTATAGTCAAAGGCCAGTTATCATATTTTTTTATACAGGCAGTTACAGATATTTCACATGCGGGTCTATCAGTATGATTAAATAATGCAGCTCCGAATACATAGTATCTCCAATACGCATAAGTAGGATATAACTTTAATTTAGATTCTTTTTCAATTATAGGTAATTTTATATCCAATATAGCATTCATTAAAGGATCTTTTCTCCAAGAGGCTGAAAAACTTTGCTCGTCTATACGTAGTCTACCTTCATTTAATCTATTATAACAAAAATGTTGAAGAATATTTAATTCTTTTTTTGTAAAAAATTTTTTAATTAATTTATAATTTACTGCAGCCATGCTACTATACTATACCTAGTTCCTTTTTTAATTGGTGTTATACTGTGAGGATACATAAAATTACTTGGGAAAAAAACTATAGAACCTTTTCCAAGATTAAATCTTTTTATTTCATTATGTCTTTGGTCTGTAAAAATTAAATCTCCTCCTTCGTAATCGTCATTAAGATTAATAATAATACTTAGATGTCGTGGACTAGTAGTATAATGATCTGTGTGTATTTCATATTTGCCACCAGGGGAATATTTTAATAAATCTATTTGATTTATTTTTTCACTCATCATTAATGGAAATTTAGCTTTATAAAACATGTATAATCTTTCAATTTCATTTTTAATAAAATCCCAATAAAAAATATTGGTAGGAGTATCCAACTCTAAGTTATGTCCTTTAACATTTCTTATATCTTTATTTAAACCATCATGAATTAATAAATTTTTTTTAGCTTTATGATCTATAAAAGGAATTAATTTTTCAGTAAAACAAGGATTCACTACTTTTTTTACTTCAACAATATATTCAAGATGATCCATTATATACCTCTTAACAACATCCAAGAAGTTAAAATATATTTTTCACCAGACAAGGGTGGATTACCTCTATGAACATATGGAAAGCCTGCAGGCCAAATAACAATTCTACCTGTTTTAGGTTTTACTCTTTTTGAAAAATGCAAAAATTCTGTTTCACCACCTTCTTCTACATCATTTAAATAAATAGAAAAAACAAAAGCTCTTGGTTCATTGTCAAATCCTTTCCCATGTTCAAGATGCCAAACGTGATATCCTTCTGTTGGTAAAGTTTTTTGGATTTTTAAAGTAGTAAAATGAAAAGGAACTCCGTAAGAATCATCAGCTCCAGTATTTTTTATATAATGATTCCAAGCTAAATCAAAATTTACTACCATTGATCTTAATACTTCCCACCATACTTCTATATTATTTGCTGCTGCAAAAAATTGTTGATCTTGTTTTTGAAGTACAGAAGATTTTTCTGATCCTATTCTATTAATAGTTTTATTAAATTTATTTTGATCTTCATATAATTTAATAGCTTTATTACATTCTTCTGGTGTAATGTAATTATCGTATATTCCAATAAAATTGTTTATGTTAACTGTTTTTTCTTTCATTTAACTCCTTAAGGTTTGAAGTATATTCAAAACCTTTATTTTTAGTTATATTAAAAACTAAAGAATACCTATTATCTTCACCTGTATATTTTTCAAATCCATGAAAAACATTAGCAGGAAAAATATAGTAATCACCTATGTTAGGTGTTATCTTTATGTTTAGCTCTGGTAAAATTAAATCACAACCTTTTGTTAAATATAAAATACCGTGGTACATAGGGTGATCGTGATAATCTAAGCTATCTCCTTTTTTAATTTCAGTTCCCCAAGCTTCAAAAATTGTATTCTTAGAATAAAAATGTTCAAACAAATGAGGAGAAGAAATTTGATTTTTATTAATTACATAAGTTATAAATTTATCAAAAATTGGTTTATTAATAAAAAAATCCCATGAAGTCATACCACCTTTTACATTAGTATAATTAGTCATATCTTTATTTATATTATTTTTTATATCTATAATTAAATTATGAATAACCTCTGGATAGGGATAGTGACCAAAAATAATATTTACAGTTCTTGGATAGGTTACAGTTAAACTATTTTTATGCTCATTTAACTTGTTATTTGGGTCTAATAAACTAATCATTTTTATTATCTTATTACATTTTCTAAAATGTATTTTTTTAAATTACTAAATGTAAGTCTATATTTCATAATATCATTATGTTTTTTAAAATTTAAATTAATTTTTTTTTCACATAAGGGAGTAATTAAAAGTAAAGGATCTTCTTTTTTTATATAAATTTCATTTTTTTCTTTTTCAACAGGTATAAAAAAATTTATATCATCTTTATAATTAGATGAAAGTATTCCCGATAAAACATTAAAATTACTAAAATGATAATCAGATTGATTCATAAATAATGGAACGTTTGTATCTATAAAAAAAGGTAAATTTATTTTTATAATAAATTTATATTTTTTATTATTAGGTACATATTTTAAAAATTGTTCTTGGGGATGTATGCTTGCAATTTTAAAATCAGTTTGGCCCACCTTATTATTAATAATTTTATCGTCATTCATTTCAATATATATATCAAAAGGAGAGGTTAAAAGTATAGATCTTTTATATACATTTATGAAACCAGGACATGTTTTGATAGTTCTTAAATAAGGAATAAATTTTTTTATTTCAGGATTAAATATTGTTTTAGGGATGGACGAGAAATATTTAGGAAAGTTATAGGGAATTGTTTTAAAAGCATTTTCTGCTTCTTTTTTTTCTAAAATGTTTGTATATTTTATGGTTATTTTTTTTTTAAACATTATATTCTTTCTTTCATTCTCTAAAAAACTAATATATAGTCTACTATATGCTACAAAAATTAAATTTCAAGCCTGGTTTTAATAAACAAGACACAGAATCTGGTGCAGAGGGGCAATGGACAGATGGTGATTTTGTTAGATTTAGATATGGATTACCTGAAAAAATAGGTGGTTGGAATCAATTAACAGCTGCATCAAAAACATTACCGGGAGCAGCTAGAAAACAACATGCTTTTACTTCTTTTGCAGGTGAGAAATACACGGCTATAGGAACCTCACAAGGTTTATTTTTATACTATGGTAATGATTTTTTTGATATCACACCATTAGATACAGCCATTACAGGAGGCACATTAACGACTGTTAATGCATCTAGAACAGTAACTATTAATAAAGGGTCACATGGTTTAGCTGTTGGGCGATATGTAACTCTGTCTTCTGTTACAGTGACTGGTGCATCAGATTTTACAGCAGCTGAATTAGAACAAGTTTATGAAATATTAACTGTACCTGATGTAGATAAATTTACGGTTCAAGCTTCACGAGCAGAAGGAGGATCTGGTATGACTGCAGCAGGGGCTGTAACAGTTAATCCTTACGTTGAAGTTGGACCAACCACTCAAACTGTAGGTTATGGATGGGGTACATCGACATGGGGAGCATCAACTTGGGGAACGGAACGAACAATAAGTGACGTGACTCTGGATCCAGGAAACTGGAGTCTTGATAATTTTGGTGAAGTTTTAGTTGCAACAATTTTTAATGGTAAAACTTTTACTTGGAATGCTGGGGCATCAACTCCTAGAGGTCAAAGAGCTTCTCAATCAACAACTAATTTTAACACAACAAACAATCCAACGGCTACTAGAATTTCTATTGTATCAGACAGAGATAGACATTTGTTCCATCTTGGAACTGAAACAACTATAGGTGATCCTACAACACAAGACCCTATGTTTGTAAGATTTTCAAACCAAGAAGATTTAAATACTTATGCACCAACAGCTACTAACACTGCAGGGACTTTTAGATTAGATACCGGTAATGAAATTAGAGCAGCTATACAAGGTAAAGATTATATTTTTGTATCTACTGATCTTGCAGCTTATGTAATTCAATTTGTTGGTCCACCTTTTACTTTTACTGTTAGACAGGTTGGTACTAACTGTGGATGTATTGGTCAACACGCTATGTCTTATGCAAATGGTGCTGTATGGTGGATGTCAGCAGAAGGTGGATTTTTTATATACGATGGTACAGTCAAAACATTACCATCCCTTGTAGAAGATTTTGTATTTAGCACGGATGGAGATAATTTAGGTATTAATTTAAATTCAAGAGATGTTATTTATTCTTCACCTAATACTTTATACACAGAAATAAATTGGTTTTATCCAAAAGATGGATCTGATCAAGTTGATAGATGTGTAACTTATAATTACTCAGAAAATGTTTGGACAACTTCATCATTAGCTAGAACCACATATACAGATCAAGGGGTATTTAATGCTCCTTATGCAACAGAATATACTTCAACCTTAACACCTGTATTTGCAGATATATTAGGTATTACAAATTTATATGGAGCTAGTATTTACTATGCTCACGAAGTAGGAACTGATCAAGTGAACAGCACAGGTACCACTTCTATTGATGCATTCATTAGATCTGGAGACTGGGATATTACCTCACGTAAGAGCGCCTTGGGTCAGGCAACAGGGGTTGCTGATTATAGAGGTGATGGAGAATTTTTTATGTCAGTAAGAAGATTTATACCTGACTTTAAATATCAAACAGGTAATGCTCAAGTAACTTTATTTGTAAGTAGCTATCCCGATGATGTAGCTGTTAGTTCACCTCTTGGACCCTTTACAATTACTACTTCCACTGATAAAGTAGATACAAGAGCTAGAGGCAGATTAGTTTCTGTACAGATAGCCAATACAGCAGTAGGTGAGTCATGGAGATATGGCACACTTAGATTAGATGCACAACCAGACGGAAGAAGATAATGGCAAACAGTTTATTTGATTTAGCACAAGCATATTTAAACCAGGGTATGCCTTCTATAAGCCCTATATTTCAAACATCAAATGTTGTTACCCCTAATAATTCTGTAGTGCCTGTAGAAAATATATTACCAATTAATACTAATACAGGTGCACAATTATATGATGGGGGAGGTGGTGAAGATAGCAATCCTTATATTTATAATCCAAATGACCCTAATATTAGAACTTATGTAAATCCTTTTCCGATGCAAGGTCCAATGAACCAAAGAGAGGGAATTTTAGGATTAAAAGATAAAGCTGCAAATTATTTAAATAATAATATGATAATGAGAGGGATAAAAACAGCAGAGAGTATGCTTCCTGTAAACCCTGGAGCTTATTTAAGTAATGAGTTAGCAGGTAAAGGTTTTAGAATTACTAATTCAGGTCAGATTGTAGCTGGACTAGGTGATATAAATACAGCTGAAAATATTATGTCCGGATACAATGTTAATAAAATAGACAGAGATACTTTTCAAAAAAGAAGAACGATGATTGAGGAAAATTTAAAAGCCGGTAAATATAGAGATCCTGAAAAAATGCAAGAAAAATTAGATGCTATAAATGCTGCGGAGGAATTATTTTTTGGAGCCAAAGCAACGGCTACAGATATTGCTAATACTAAAAGATTGAAAAAAGATCAAAAGAAAACAGGTATGGATATAGTAGATATTGATACGTTGTTTTCTGAGACTGGAGCATATGATCCAGCTGGAACAGGTTCTGTAGATGATTTAACTATAGAAGAAATTATGGAAATAAATAAAAGAAAAAGAGGCAACACGCTAGGTGCTTATCCAGGAATGGGTATAACACCTTTTGATCCTATTACGTCTGCTACGTATGCTGCTAGCATTAGTCCAGGGAAAGATAATGTATTTCCTGGTTCAATGCCTCCAGGAGATGGAACAGGATCACGGGGATCTTATGATGAAGAAACATTTTATTCAGGTGGACCTCAATACACAGGTTTAGGATCTATTGGAACTGGAGGAGCTTTACCTCCTTCACAAGGTTTAGGTCAAAGCAAAGGTCCTTCATCTAAAGGTTTAGGATCTATTGGATCAGGAGGAAGCACTGCAGCAAATAAATCTAGAACTTCTAGTAGAGTAAGCGGTGGGAGAACAAGAGCGTATGGTTTATAATGGCAAAAATAACTAATTACATACCTGAACCAAAAGAAGAATATGATGTAGATAACCAAAGACAGATTATGGAATCTTTAAATACAATGAAACAACAACTTAATTTTTCTTTTCAACAAGATTTAAAAAACGAACAAGACGCTTTTAACTACTTTTTATCATGAGCATACAATATAAAAATGCATCTAAGATATTAGATGGAACAGCTATGACAACTGTTTTAACTATATCAACATCAGCTGTTGCTATTATAAAATCTGTATATGTATCTAATAATAGCACAGGAGCTGTGTTAGTTAACTGTGATTTAAGAGATTCATCTGCTAGTACAGATGTAGAATTTTTTAGAAAGGACATACCTGCTACAAGTACGGTCAACGCTACAGAACAGGGGTTGAATTTAGAAGCAGGAGATGCTATAAAAGCGCAAGCAGAAACAGCTAACAAACTTGAAGTAGTAGTTAGTTATGCGCTTATAAACAGAGAGAATGAAAACGGATAATATACATAAGATCGATTGTACAACTATAACAATTTATAGAAATACAAAGACAGGTGAAACTTCTAAAGAAAAAATGGAAGGACCAGATATTGTTACTGATGTTACAGTACAGGTATCACCAAAAGGTTTAGATGTATTCCAGAAAGTAATGAACAATGATAATAAGAAACCAAAACCCTAAGGGTGGAACAGAACTACAATTCAACTATTTAGAAGAATACGTTGATAAAAAATTATTAGATCAAGTACAGATTACAACTTCGGTACCGGAGAAAATTCCGTTACATCCGAACAAAGTAAATATACTTTGGCAAAAAAATTCATACGATCAACCTAACTTAGCTCCTTGGTTTGAAGATAAATCTAATCATAGCAAATATGATTGGTATGTATTTAACTCTCATTGGACCTTTGAAAAATTTAGAATGATGTTTGGTTTACCTGCAGAAAAATGTTTGGTAATTAAAAATGGTATAGATAAAATACAAAAAGCAAAGCCTTATAAACAAGGTGACCCTATTAGAATAATTCATCAAAACACACCTTGGAGAGGGCTGTCTGTTTTATTAGGTGCAATGCAATTAGTTAAAAACCCATTAATTACTTTGGATGTATACTCATCAACTGAAGTATATGGAAAACAATTCTTTGATCAAAATGATCATGAATATACAGAACTATATGAACAAGCAAGACAACTACCTAATGTAAATTACATAGGATATAAACCAAATAGTTTTATAAAAAGTAATATGCATAAATATAATATGTATGCATACCCAAGTATCTTTGAAGAAACATCTTGTATATCTTTATTAGAATGTATGGCTGGTGGATTATATTGTGTTACAACTAATCTTGGTGCTTTGTTTGAAACAGGTGCTGAGTTTCCTATGTACATACCTTTTGATAATAATTTAAGAAGACTATCAATGAAATTTGCTTCTGCAATAGAAGCTTCAGCAAATATATTACATGAAGAAACTATACATAAACATTTAGAAACTCAATCTGATTACGTTAATGCTTATTATAATTGGAATAAAATAGGCACATCATGGACAAGATTTTTAACAGGAGCAGTTAGTGCCAAGACTAAGTAATACACCTATCTGGTTTGAAGAAGATAAAAAAACAGAAGCTAGTAATGATACTTATCAGACTGTAAAAACTAATAAAGTTGAAGGAGATAGTAATGTGATTGAAATAAATGTAGGTGGTGAAGGTGGTAGATCTCCATATAAAATAATGGTTTGTACTCCTTGTCATAGCGATGTATCTATGCACTATTGTCAAGCTGTCTTAAAATTTCAACAAGAATGCTTACAAAGAAATATACTAGTTAGTTTTACTTTGCTAAAGTCTTCTTTAGTTACACAAGGTAGAAATTTAAGTGTAGCAGAATTTTTAAATCATAAAGATAAATATACACATTTATTATTCATAGACTCTGATATTGACTTTAGTTTTTCTACTATTGAAAAAATGTTAAAAGCTGACAAAGATGTTATTGCATGTCCTTATCCAATGAAAATGATGGATTGGAATAAAGTATGGAGAAGAGTCCATAATAAAGAAGATGCTATTACTTCTGCAGAAGATATGTCAAGAGCAGGTTTTACTTATCCAATTAAAGTAGAAGATCAGTATAACATTATAGCTGATAAAGGTGTTATAGAAGTAACTCATGCACCTACTGGCTGTATGTTAATTAAAAGACATGTTATTGAAGACATGATTAAGAATTATCCTGAATTAGAAATATACCAACCTACTTATATTAATGGTAAAGAAGAAAAGAAAGATAACTTTTATAACTTGTTTGATACATGGCATGATCTTAAAACTAAAAGATACTTTGGAGAAGACTTTGGTTTCTGTCAAAAATGGTCAGATATGGGTGGTAAAGTACACATATATGTAATGGATACTATTACGCACGTTGGAGAATTTTTATATCGTGGTCGCTTCTTTGATGATTTATACCAAGGTACACGACCTGCAAAGAACGCCAAACCACTTGACGAAGATACAAAAATCAAATAAAGTGTAGTATTTTCAGGATATCTATGCCTGCTCAACAGTATAAATATATTTAAATTATGGCAATATCAAGAATGCAAGAACCCAGACAATTATATGGACTAGGAAGTTTAGTTAAATCAATAGGTAAGACGATTAAAAAAGTTGTTAAGTCACCTATTGGTAAAGCTGCTATATTAGGTCTTGGTGCTTACGGTTTAGGTGGTGGATCTTTTTTTGGAAAAATGCTCCCCGGTGTAACTAGAGGTGGTCAAGGTATTGGAGGGTTTGGAGGTTTAAGTTCTATTTTTGGTAATGTAGGAGATATAATTGGTGGAAGTGGTTTAGGAGATAAATTTGCAAAATTTGCTGGAAGCACTGGTGGTAAATTTGCATTAGGTGGAGCACTAACTAGTATTTTAGCTGCTTCAGGTATGGGTGCAGAAGAGATAGAAGCAACTAAAAGAGATCCAGAAAAATTAAAAATTTATTTAAGAGAGTATATTAGTAAAACAAATCCTGATTTTACCGATGATCAAGTAGAAGAACAAGTTAATATCAATGTATCTGAGTATGCTACAGGAGGTAGAGTTGGTTTAATGGGTGGAGCTATGCCGACAGGTATTATGAGAGCTAATAAAGCTGGCACTATAGAACGAGACTACAGAGAAACTGGTGGATTTGTACCAGTTGGTATAAAAGAAAAAGCAGACGACGTACCTGCTATGTTAAGTAAAAATGAATTTGTAATGACAGCAGATGCTGTTAGAGGAATAGGTGACGGCAACATTGAAAAAGGTGCCCAAAGATTATATGATCAAATGAAACAAGCAGAGAAAAGAGTAGTATAATGGTAACAGAAACAAGAATATTACCACCAGAGTTTGTAGAAGCAGCAGGTAAAACTTATTTAGGTAATCTTGCAACAGCTAGTGGTGATTATAAAACAGCTGATTTAACAAAAGCATTTGGTGATCAGTTTGTAGCTAAACAAGATCCATTACAAGCACAAGCTCAACAGTTAGCAACTCAAGGTATTGGTGCTTATCAACCATTCTTAACTTCAGCCGCTGGTTTACAACAACAAGCTCAAGGTCAAGTAGGTCAAGCTGGTACATTAGCAGGTCAAGCTGGAACTCAAGCAGGTTTAGCTGGTCAGTTTTCTGGACCTTCTGCGTACCAACAATTTATGTCTCCGTATCAACAAGATGTCATTAATACAACGTTAAAAGAATTTGATACACAAGCAGCAAAAGGTTTACCAACATTAGCAGCTAATGCAATTAATGCTGGTGCATTTGGTGGAGGTCGTGAAGGTGTACAAAGAGCAGAGTATCAGGCAACAAGCGACAGGAACCGAGCAGCATTACAAGCACAATTATTACAACAAGGTTTTGGCCAAGCTCAACAAGCTGCAGGTCAAGCATTTGGTCAACAACAAGCTTTAGCTAATCAGCAACAACAATTGGCTAATCAAGCTTTAGGTATTGGTCAAGCATATTCAAATTTAGGCGGTCAACAAATAGGCTTAGGTCAACAACAACAAGCTTTCTTAGGTCAAGATGTAGGAGCGTTATCAACTCTTGGTGCACAGAACCAAGCTTTACAACAAGCACAGTTTGGAGCACAACAACAGTTAGCTCAACAACAATTACAACAACCATTAACAGCGGCTAATGCTTATGGTCAAGGTGTAACTAGTTTGATTGCTGGATACCCAGGTCAAACAACTCAAGTTAATCAACCTAGTCCTAATCCTCTAATGACTGCAATAGGAGCAGGAGGAACATTAGCTGGTATTTACAGAGCGTTTAATAGATAATGAGAACTTTTAAAAGACCAATGTTTAGAAAAGGTGGTAATGTCGGCGATGGCATTATGACTGGTATTGTAGATAGATCTATGCATGCAGAAGATCCTATTGTAACAGGAAATGATCCTTTTTTATCTAATGTAGATATAGGTCAACCAAAAACTCAAGCAGAATATATAGAAGAAATTAGAGCTGGTGCTGGTGACTATGGAGGAATGGATCCTCTAACAAGTTTTTTACTTACTGCTGGACCATCTGTTGCAGGGGCTACAAGTTTTTCTGATGCTGTTAATAGATTACAACCTGCTACTCAACAATTAATAAAAGGTGCTGACGCAAAAGCTAAATACGATAGAGATGTAAGAATGGCTGGAACTAAACTTGCATTAGCTGATGAACAAAAATTTGATGACAGAAGATTTAACTTAGCATTAAAAGCTGATGATAGATCTTATAAAGAATTTTTAAGAGATGATGAAAGAGATTATCTTGCAGGTATAAAAGCTGATGACAGAATTTATAACAAAGAATTAATTCAAGATGAAAGAAAGTTTAATCTAGATTTAATAAAAGACGCAAGAGATTATGATAAATTACAGCTAGAAGATAAAAGAGCATATGATGCTAAAATATTAGAAGACGCTAGAGCATATAATAAAATGGAAAAAGAAGATCAAAGAGAATATGAACAAAAATTAATTAAAGAAGGTAGAGCTTTTGAACTTGATAAAATTATAAGAGCAGAAGATTTCCAAAAAGAAATTCTTGCAGATGAACGAGAACTAGACAAACGATACACAGAAAAAGATTTTATAGAAGTCTATGAAGGTGATACTTTACAAGCTAATAATAGAGCTAAGTTTGAAAATAATAAATTAAAGACTAAGTTTATAGAAAAATTTGGATCTAACTTTGATGGTTTCTTAAATGGACCTAATGATCCTGAAGAATCTAAAATGATTAAAAAAGGAAATAATAAAAAAGTTGGTAAAGTTTACTACGATGTAAATACTGGTGAAGCTAAGATATACAATAAAAAAACTGATGGTACTTTTGGTTTCGAAGTAATAGATATCGACACATATGTAAAACCAGATCCACCAAAAGGTAGTACAAAGGCAGAAAAAGATGCTGAGATAGATGAAAGATTTAACATTTTAAGTGATGACCAAAGAAGAATAATAGAAGAAATACAAAACATGCCTCCAGATCCATATCCTGGAGCATAGGAGGTTAAATGGCAGAATTCTTACCCTTAAATAACGCCGAAGAAAACAATGATACAGCGTGGTACACAGCTGCCGCTTCTGGTATTGCATCAGGTCTATTAAAAATACCTGAAGGTGTAGTCTCTCTTGCAGCAGAATTAATTGATCTTGGAGCTGACACAAACACAGCAGCAAGTGTAGAAGAATTTTTTGATAAACTAAATCCATTTGAAGAGATAGCAGAAGAAAGAGCTATAGGTAAACTTACAGAAACACTAGTACAGGTTGGTGTACCAGGCGCCATTGGATTCA
>WLWE01001820.1_pt1 | contig 14775 bp, 20 predicted proteins | sample 6718301 | NCBI WGS metagenome assembly WLWE01 (sample SAMN12718691, study PRJNA515312) | sponge metagenome | isolation source: marine sponge | host: Mycale hentscheli | place: New Zealand: South Island, Marlborough, Capsize Point | collected 2003-05-01 | reverse complement strand
CTGTTGCAGTTGTATGACCCCAATCAGCTTCTTTTTCTAAAAACTTTAATACTTGCTTATAAAGTTTTACAGAACCAAAAGGAATATCATATTCATTTTTCTGAAGAGCTCTAAGTAATTCTTCATTTGTTTTTAATGCAGCTTTTTTATCTGCAATAATTTCACTCATCTTACGAGGATTCTCGTTAATGATTTCATTAGGATCGGTTACAACGCCGCCGCCGGCAGTAGTATCCATTTTAACTGTTTTTGCCATCTTTATTTGTTTTTGTTTTAGTTTTCGGCTTTACTGCCTGAAATTCTTTATTAATATTTCCACACTTACTACATTCCATTGTATCTAATGGTAATAATCTATCTTGGCCATCTGGAGAAATAAATCTACTTACCTTTCTTAAAAAGAAAGCCGGCCTAAATACATTATGACCACATTCATCACACACTATTTCTAATGTTGAATCTAAATCAATGTTCATTTTTTGTTTTCCTTCCATTATTTAATTATATGGTAGACTTACTATTTTGTTTAACTTTATTGATTTCATTTAATTTATACTCAGAATCAATATGATTAGAATTTACAAAGTCCCATAAACTTAATTGTGGTACAGTAGGATGCGGTTGAGCTTTAGCCCACCTTCTTGCTTTATTAAATTCTTCTGGTGACCAACCGAATGACCCTTCATGTTTTGGTAAAAACCAACTTCTAATTTTTTGATATAATTTAAACATAATCCATTTATTATTATATGTAATTTTTAAACTTAGTTTAAGTATGTTCTTACATGATCTAAATCTTCTTGTGTATCTATTCCTTTATATAAACCAGCCGCAAAAGCATATGTAAATTCAATTCCGTTATCACCCCATCTTATTTGCTCAAGATTTTCTACAATTTCATTTGAAGTTTCAATCATTATGTTTTTATCAATGCGTTCTGTCATTGCTTTATTAAACCCATAAATTCCAATATGCCTTTTAATAAATAGAGGAGATCCAAATAATGGACTCCTAGTAAACATTACTATTCTTTCTTGATCATAAATAGCTTTAACGGTATTTCTATCAAGTTTTTGCTTCGGTGTAATGGAACCTATTAAAGTTGCTATACAATACGGATCTTTATATAATGAAGCAATCAAATTATTAATATCCTGTTCATTAATTATAGGTTCATCACCTTGTACATTTATTACAAAATTATAATCATCCTTATAAGATTGATAAGCTTCTAAAATTCTATCAGTTCCTGTTAAATGTTTAGAGCTAGTCATGACTGCTTCTCCACCAAAATTATTTACTGCTTCAAAGATAAGATCGTGATCGGTGGCTACAATAACTTTATCTACTTTAGATTTTTGTACAGCTTCATATACCCACTGTATCATCGGCTTTCCGTTAATATCAGCTAAAGGTTTTCCAGGTAGTCTTGTAGATCCCCAACGAGCAGGAATAATTGCTATTACTTTATTCATTATTTTTCATTTCATTGTATGAGTCTTTCCAATGTGTAGAAATAAAATCTTTAAAGGAGGTTTCTATTTGATCATTTAAAAATAAGAACCCAAAAAATCTAGTGTTATCCATATATTGATTAATTCCTTTCTTTCTTAATGCATCAGCTAAAATTGCATATTCATATCTTTCAGTACCATCATCATATATTATATCATTTAGGATATTTTTATTAATAAAGTAAGTACAGTGTAAAGTATCTACTTTAATTAAACCTTCTACCTTTCTATTTAAAATAGGTAAGTATTGATCATTCTCTGCAAAGTACCCCCAATCAGTTGCTTTATTATGAAAGTTAGCATACGCATGAGAAGATGTTAATTTAAGCATAGGTCCAGTAAAATTTAAATGCTTAAGATTATAAAAATGTTCAACAGTATCTTTAGTTATAAAATTATCACAATCTGCTATAAAATAATGAGCCTTCTTTTCAATTGCATAATCTATTGAATCTTGTCTTAATTTACCTAATATCTTAAATCTTTCCGAAGTCCATTCATGCTCTTCATATTGTTTTAAAGTTTCACTTACAGATGAATTATCATAATAGATAGAAGCATATTCATTAACATGAGTTTTTGTAAAATTATCAAGAATGGTTTTAGTATTATCTTTATTATCATTAGTTCTAATATAAAGATGTATCTTCTTTTTATCATAGGTCTGATTTAAAATACAATTTAGGTAAAAGTCTAAACAGTATTCTTTATCTTTTGCTAATATGGCAATAACAATTTCTTCCATTAATTATCTAATTGATAGTCACTAGGAGGTAGTTCATTTAATAAACTACCGGGAGGATATTTGGATTCATCTTTACTTTTTTGTCCTAAATAACCACTATGATGTCTTTTTGAATATTCTTTTTTAGTAAAGCCTATTGCTTTCATTGTTTCAACTACAAGCAAATCACCCATTACAGTCATAAGAGTTGTTGAAATTGTAGGAGTTAATCCTAAAGGGCAAATTTCTTCAGCATCCCCAATATGTAAACATATATCTGATTCTTGGCATAGTTCACTTTCTTTTTTGCCTGTTATGCTAATTATATTTACATTAGGATATATGTTTTTTGCTAACTGTATTAATTCTAAAATTTCTCTAGTCTTTCCTGAATTGGAAAGTAAAAGTAAAACATCACCTTCTTGTAATATTCCTAAATCTCCATGCTGTGCTTCACTAGGATGTAAGTAAACTGATGGTGTTCCTGTTGAACTAAATGTAGTTGAAATGTTTAAAGCAATCTGTCCAGCTTTACCCATTCCTGAAGTTACTAATTTATTACAGCCTTTGATTAAATCAATTGCTCCTTCATAGTTATTATCTAAAGGAATATTTCCAATAGCATCAATTTCTTTTACTAATAATTTTTTAATATCTTCTATCATTATCTATATCGTATTGTGTTTGTTGGTTCATACCAATCTTTTACTGAGGTGGCCATCATTGAATGATAACCTAATAATCTTTGTAAATCGGAATTAAATTCTGATTGTCTTTCTAAACCTATTGCTCTAGGATAATCTAAAAGTTGTTTATAATAAGGAAGTGATAAGGTTATAGGAATAGCTATTCTATCATTTTGAGTTTTATTAATTCCTGATGCATGATAAACATTAGAATTCCATATTACAAGGTCTCCTGCTTTACCTGTCATATGAATGCTGTTATCTCTCCAATATTCCTCTGTAGGTTCATCTTCTGTTAAATGAGAATATGGTAAAATTAAAGTACCACCATTATCCACCGTAAAATCATGGACCATAATTAACATGTTTAATAAGATAGGAGTAGGGTGAGAATATCCACTTATATCTCTATGAACTTTTTTATGAAACATTTTTGATTCAGAAGGTACATTATTTAAAGCAGTAAAAGAATTTAAAATACAATCTCTTTTAAAGTAGTTATCCTCTAGATCCTTTATCAAGCCCCTATCTAACATTACTTGTAGAAAATTAATAAACAAATCATCACTGGCTAAAACATTCATAGCAACACCATCTGACACTATTCCATTATTATTTTCTTTTCTAATTTTAGAATGTTCTTTAAATAATCTTGGAAGGTTATCTTTAAAATTGCATAACCATTCTTCACTTACCCAATCTCTTAAAATAGTATAACCTTTTTCCTCTAAACTTTTTATATGTTCTTTATTCATTTTAAAAATTTTTCACCTTCTTTTCTTTGGCGAATTATTTTAACAGGATTACCATAAGCTAAAACGTTATCTGGTAAATCTTTAGTGACTAAACTGCCGGCACCTACAACAGAATTTTTACCAATTTTAGTTCTGTCAAAAACAGTTACACCTAATGTGATAGCTGCAAAGTCTCCTAGTTCTACATAACCACCTGTAATTGAACCTGCCGATATACTTGCATAATCACCAATAATACAATCATGTTCTACTTGAGCACCTGTTGCAAAAAAGGTATGATCTCCTACAGTTGATCTAGGATTAAATATACACCCGGCCATTGCTACAATACCTTCTCCAAATTTTACATGTTGCCCAATGATACAAGAAGGGTGAATAGCATTAAAGAATTTAAAACCAGGAACTAACTTTTTAACTTGTGATGCTACATAATACCTGGTCCAGTTATCACCTATTGAAATTACAGCACCATCAATATCAAAAATAGGTATAAGCTCTTTAATATTTTCTTGACGACCTATAATTTTATATCCAAACTTTTCACTTCCTATTTCTTCTTTAGCATCAATAATACCTACAATATTATATTTACCTTGTTTGTATATAATATCAATAGTATAATGAGCTTGGTCACCACCGCCAATTAAAACTATATTTTTCATTGTGCTATTTATTTTTATATGTAATTATATTCATTTGTTTACCTTTTAAATGGGCAAGCATCATACAACAAATCTATCTCTTATTGTGTACATAGTTATTTTTATATTGAAAGTGGCCTACTCATATTTGATGATTCAGCTATTGTTTCCTTGTAATTTTTAAAGGTTAGTGGTTGGTCATTATGAAAAAGCTTTGGTGTTGGTTTATTTTGACTATAAGTTTCTAATTGAAAAACATAATTATAATCAGGGTTTGTCATATTAAGATATTCTTTACATTTAGATGCTAATGCCGTATCATTAAATCCTATTGTTTTTTCTTCATTTCTAATATGATTAATTATATCATGTTCATTCTTATAGGAAAGTGCTGAAGGTGTACCACCATTCCATATAGTTTTAATACCACGAATACCAAGACTTTGTACAGTATCAGATAAACCATCAAATCTAGTTAACCTTACACCAACAAATACTTTTTTGTAAACTTCTTTTAATTGATCTTTCGTATAATTGATAAAAGGAGGAATTGAAGAGGAGTACGTTGTATAAATTACATTAAGATGTGGAAAATTATCTTTTATTAATCTTGGAAGAATATGATAGCCATAAAAATTATCACCTTTACTAGATCCATAAAAATATACACTCTTACCCTTGGGGTATGACTGAACATTTTTAGTATTACTAACATTCCAAGGAAATTCTACATAATTAAGACCTAAATTATCCAAGTAAATACTTATTAATTTAGAGGTAGATATAAAATAAAAATCTTTTTTGTTTTTAACCCATTCTAAATTATTTTGAATTGGTCTTATGTCATTATTAATAATCATAACAGCTGGACCTTTATGTTTCAGTATTACATGCTCAAGACATTGTGTAGAATAGAAAAAGGTTGGAGCATTTACATCTACATAAGGTTTTAATAAACCATTTAAAAGAAAGCCTTCTTCATGAAAATGTTTAAAAATTTCAGGAATAAAATATTGTGTTATCATTTTTGAATATCTATAGCTTTAGTATTTTGGTGATTTTCTACAGAGAATTCAGTATCATGAGTTATCCAATTTAAATAATGAAATTCTTCTTTCATAAACATGTGCCTAGATTGCAAACCTGACCATGCATCAATTATACTACCGACATCAATTGAAATTTTACCTAATTCTTTAGCTGACCAAGGAATCATACTCTTAACCCCATATCCCCCACCAAATAAAACTATAGGTGCTTTAGTTATTAATAATTCTTTTTTTATTCTTTCTCTAACATCAGGATGCCATGTTTCTTTGCCGCTTATATCAGTGTAAGTTACATTTACTCCTAACATATCTTCTATCTTTCCTGCTTTAAATCTTTCTACATTCGGAGTAACAAAATGTACATCATTACCTTGAATTATTTTTTTAAAGTTTTCTAAACTTCCAAATATTTCTTCTCTAGGAAATAAACTACTGATTGTTTTAAGCTTGGTTTTATCAACACCATATCTGGTTAAAATATTATCTGTGATAGTATAGTAATGAGCATTTCTACCAGGAACAGTTAATCCTACATAATCAGATTCATTTATTGCATACTGAATTATATCTCTGGCAATCTTTCTCCATTCATTAGAATTAGTAGATTGAAGATAACATGTACATGTGTTAGGTTTTAATGCATCAGGATTTACCGGTGCATGAGTTTTACATCTCCATATATTTTCTCTCCACTGAATTAAGCATAATGAATGATGGTGTGTTAGTTTTTGCTGCTCAGCTGGAAAATCATCAACATTTTTTAGTATATGCATTTCACCATCACCACATCGTATTACACTTAAAGGTTGTTTATACTTAACTGCTTTTTTAATAGCAGTTATTAAATCAATGTCACTGGTGTTCTGTTCTATAATTTCCATTATCCCCTGTTTACATTACTTTTAAATCTTCTACTTGCCTGAAAATGCTCTATTACAGGTACTGCATTAGGATACATGCCTCTCATACTATCAAATATCATTGTATATTCTGGTGGTAAATTTTTATAACTAAAATTAGGATCTCCTTTCATTTGAGTAATGACTGTATCTAAATTCCATTGCTCCATTCTTGAAGATTCATTTCCTTCTTGTACATTTATATCTCTCCACAATTCACAGATGCGTCTAGTTCTTTGGTTATTTTCCATGTAAATAGTACCACTTAAACATTCATTTTTTCTCCACCTAAAATCTTGCCACCTAACAGCTATATCACAACTATAATTTTTAAATAAGTCTGGGCTTTGGTGAATGACAGCATCACAGTCAACATATAGCAATCTATGCTTAGGGTGTTTGTTTAACATATCCAACATAAAACCTGCCTTAAATCTAGTATTGGCTTGCCAACTACCTAATGTTTTAACTCCAATTATATCATGATTAAGTCCTAGTTTATTTAAAGAGTTTAATAAATTTTGAGCCTCTTCTTCATAAGGTGTATTTACTGTGTAATAACCTACAACCATTAAATCATCTAAAGTATTACTAGCAAATCCTTTTCTTTCTTTAATTCCATGTTCCTTTAGAACATCTTTGAATGATTGAGTTTTAATTAATTGTGGTTGAGTAGCTAATACACTGTTTGCAGATAAGTTAATTATTTCTTGGCTACCTTTATATTTATGTAAAGATTGTAATAAAGTTTCTGCATAACCATTTACTTTTACTTTAAAAGAATCTTGATCTGCTTGCCTATATGAATTATGAAAATGTGTTTGGCCATCACCATTTAAATCAAATCCTAAAAGATATATTTTTTTATAACCTAATAATAAAGCTAATTGAATTCCGCAATGTCCGCTATTGTCACCGTGAGAAAATGTTTGGATTGTATTACCGAATTCTTTTTTATTATAAGATTCAATAACTCCATCATATTTATATAAATCTTCATAAACAAAATTTCTTCGTGTATCTACAACTTGCCCATTTTTATATGCCATATAAGGATGGGAAAGATTAGCTACAAAATAAGTATATTTGGTTTTTTGTTTTATTTTATCTAAAGGCAATGCTGCTTTTATAAAATATGAATAATCTGTAGTAATAAAGTAGGTAGGATTTTGAATAAATTCTACAGACTTGTTTATAGCAATTGTATCAAAGCCATTTAATTCACTAAAATCAAAACCATTTAATGAAGGGCCTCCTCCTACAATAAAGCATACATCATTTTTAGCTTTTGGTATATTTTCGATAAATTTTATAGGAGACTTAGCTGGAAGACTTAGATTTACTCTTTCGGCCCTCCCTTTCTCAAAATTTCTTCTTTGAATGTTCTGTTTCACGTTATGAATTTTATTTGTGGAGTTAGGCCTAACAGTTATTCTAGGAAATTGTTTTTTAACATCACCATAACTTTCAGGGTCTTGGAGAATCCTTTTAATTCTTTTGCGAGCCATTTTTACTATTTGTGTTTTATTTTATATTTTAAATTTGATCCTACTGTAAATTTAGGAATATTGTAATCTTCCTCTTCAACTATAGGAGGTCCTTCTATTGGGTGTAATTCAGTTTTATCTGGATCTTTAGATCTTTCAAAATATTTTCTTTCTTTTATTCCGTGGTGATCATCAACATAACAATGACCTAATTGATTTCTTTGTCTTACTGAACTATCAAAAAAATCGAATCCTATCAAATCTAATCTTTCAAAATTCATATACCTATTTAAAAAATTATAAGTACTTATACCTGTTGAAGGTTTAAAATTATCTAATGAAGCTCTTAACTCTTCATATACATTTTTCTGCACATCATATACATTTGTGTAAGCTAATCTTTCACTATAAATAATAGGACTTAGGATATAATCTACTGTATTAGTTTGAATAACATTAGCAGCAAATGTAGCCGACTGTAATCCCATTGAAAGAATGTTTGTTTTGTAACCTATTTTATCACCAAATATATTTTGCCTATGTAAATATCCTTTATTAATTCTAACAATAATATCATAACTATCAATCAGCTTGCCATGTTTACCATTTAAAATTCTAGAAGAATTACCTACAATGATAATTTTCTTACCTTCACAGTAATCTTTAAGCTCTTCTAATTGTATCATTAAAATATATTTGTATTATATATTAAACTAAAAAGGGACCCATTTCTGGATCCCTCTTTCAAAATTAAAAGTAAGTTTTACTTCTCAACTTTAGTCATTACTGGCTCAGCTGGAGTTTCATTTTCTTCATTTACAACTGGATCAGCATCAGTTCCTTGTTCTCCTGCTGGAGTTGGTGGAACAAATACTTTAATTGCTCTTGAAATTAATTCAGCATCTTCGATTGTATAAGCACCTTTTCCTTGTGCAATTCTAACAGCTTGGATTAAAACATTTAATGCTTGCTGACCATTAAGTTCCCCTGTTGGGTTTACTTGTTCTGGATTTTCTTGAGTGTTTTCTTCTTTGTTCATGTTAACGTTAATTTTTAAATATATTTAATATTTATATACTTAACTATCAGATTTGTTTTACTTTATATCAATAAAATTTTCAGTTTCTTCCTTTATTGGTAAAGTTAAAGTTAAAACCCCATTCTCTACCTTTGCTTTAATCTTTTTGGTGTTAATTGACTCAGGTAAAGTAAAGCGTTTATCAAAAGATCCTAACCAAACATTGTCTTCATTAGTGGAGACAATACTTAATTCGCCTTTAATCATTTTTACTTTTAAATCTTCTTTAGTTAATCCTGGTATTGCGATTTCCAATATCCAGTTTTTATCTTCTTTCATACAATGCCAACCTTTTGATGGTTTTGTAAAAAAGTTTTCAAATTCATCCCAGAAAGGATCTTTTAATAAAGTATCAATATTTTCGTTGATTCTTCTTGCTTGAGTTACTGGCTTAAAGCCGTTAATAAATGTGTACATTGTTTTTCTTTTTTTAATTTAAACAAGGATTAGTTCCTTATTTTAATTAATATACTGAAAAAACCGTGCCAGAGTGATATTTCTGACACAATGTCTACTTTTTCTTATTCTCTATGTCAGGATGTCCGTTTTTTGCCTCCATGATATTCATATCCATGACCTTCTGTAATTAAGGTTTGATTTACATCCCATTGCTTGCCTTCTGCATCCATTATAAAAATCTGACCTAATACTCTACCATATTTACCTACACCCTCAGACTTAATCCTAAAGAATCCTGGTTTACTACTTACTTCATTTAGTAAAACCTTTAATCTCTCTTTAGCTGCTAATCCTTTTTTCTTTACGTCTAAGTCTCTTGTTCTACTTTCCCATGCATCCATTCCAACAAATCTAATTCTCTTTTTAATCCAAATATCAAAACCTACATCAATAAGAGCATCAATAGTATCACCATCAACAACCCTATCTAATTTACCTCTATAAATATACTTATCCATTTTATTCTTTTTTCTTTCCTGCAAATTTTTCTAATCCGGCTATTCCAAAACATCCAAGAACTACTAATGTAAATGAATCATAAACAAACTCATTAATTACTAAGTCCTTTCCAAACCAACCAGTTACCAAGTCAGCAATCATAATAACACACATTACCAAAAATGCAATAAACCCTACTATTGCTTTTTCATTCCAACTGTTATCATCTTTAAAAATGTTCCACATAATTTTTCCGTTTTTTTTTATCTAGTCACAAGTAGATTGATTGCAAATATTATTAATGCCGATGACAATAATTTCATAAGTGGATCACCACTTGTAACTTCTGTTTTTGGTTTGCAACATTCATCAGCAGCTGGTTTTGTTGATCCACAACTACTTGTTAAAAGTAATGCGGCAAACAAAAAAGCTGTAATTTTCCTTTTCATAATTTTCGTTTTATTTTATAAGGATACTAACATATCCATTAATTCAGGTTGAGGAAACATATCTACTTTATCTTTACGAACATTAGTATGAGTCCATACACCTTTTAATTTACCAGCCCTAACATCTGGAATATATTCAAATGCATCAGCTCCAATTGATTTTATTAATTTTGGTAATCCTTCGCAAATATCAATTCCATCTCTTTCACCTATCCACAAGATCCAGTCTCTTAATACTTCTATTTGTTTATCGGAATACCTTTGCCATGTTTTATATCCTCTAAAAGGTTTATCTAATGTAACGATTTGAGATTCAGCAGCTCTTGTACCTGCATAAGTTTTGCCATCCTTAATCCATCCAAAATTATTTACTTCAATTCCTACTGAATGTTGGTGCATATGACTTCTCCCTGTTCCTAAGTGCCAGCCCCAACCACCTTCAGGTGTACATTGAACTAATACACCATCATACTTATCATCATTACCTTTTATTGATTGACCTCCTAATACAAATTCTGTAGCAACCTTTCCTCTATCATCTCTACTCCAATGATCAACAGTCTTAAAAGGGTTATGCCAACCTGCTGTATGGTGTAAGAAAATATATTCAGGTTTACTACCTGTCATATATTCACCTTGTGGTAACATATGACGATGTACAGTTAATCCGTTTGGCGTCTCATATTGCGCCTCCGAATTATCAGTACTAGCCAAACCCATAGCATCCCAAGTGGCAGGGCCAACAATACCATCAGCAACGAGCTCGTTATCGGCTTGCCATACTTTAACTGCCTTTTCAGTTCCTGGACCAAAATGTCCATCTGAATGTATACATAAGAATTCCTGTAACTCTTGAACTTTTTTACCTTTTGATCCATGTCTTAATATCATTATCTAATTTTATTTTACTAACTCTACTAATTGGTTTAAGTCTTGCATACCAATTTTTCTGGTTATTTCTTTTTCATCTTCAATAACAACAAAGCATGGAATACTACGTATTCCATACTTTTGTGCTATATCATTTTCAGTATCAACATTAATTTCCACTAATGGAATTTTAGAAGATTCTTTATATTTTTTCAATGTAGGTTTCATTGCTTTACATGGACCACACCAATCAGCATAAAAATCCACTAATACTTTTCCTTTTTTAGGTATCATAATGTTAATGTTTTCTTTATTTATTTCGTAGATCTTTTAGATTTCTCATTTTCGTAAATTTCTAACAAATCATCTACAATAGGATCTCTATGGTTTTCCCATAATGTAATAGATGCTAGCCTTTTTATCTTAAATGCTTGATTATATAAAAATCTAAATCCTGAATGAGATCTTCCTTTTAAATCTACTTGCCCATCGTCTCCGCATATAATCATTTTAGATCTTAAACCGATACGAGTAACAATCATTTCCATTTGTTCATTCGTTACATTCTGTGCTTCATCTACTATTACACAACTTTCTACAAATGTTCTACCTCTCATAAATGAAACTGGTACAATTTCTATTTGTCCATTTTCAATATAAGGTTGAACCCTATCTTTTCCGTATAAGCTGTACATGTTTTGATAAATTGGCTGGACCCATGGATCCATTTTTTGATGAAGATCACCTGGCAAAAAACCGATATCTTCTTTAGATACAGTAGGCCTTGTAATTATGATCTTTTCATAATGTCTTCTAAATAAACCATCTAATGCAACTTGGCATGCTAACAATGTTTTTCCAGAACCGGCTTTACCTGCTAATAAAGTTATTGTATTTGATAAAATAACGTCTTTAGCAAGTTTTTGCTCTTCATTAAGTTTTAATTTAAATGTTATCGGATTTTTGACTTTTCTCTTTTCGCGAAAGACTTCGTCATCGTATGTACGTGCGGGCATATTAAAATTTTATTTTTAAAATCCTCCGAAATTAAAATTTGCAATCGAAAGATTAATTTTAAGGTAACTCTGGTGGACTCAATGGTTGAGTTCCTGTTTTAATAAAACCTCTAGTTTTTAAAGGTTCTTTAGGAACTTTAGTCGAAACCATTTCTTCCTGAGTTGTAATATGCTCCGTATCAACTGGCTTTTCTACATCATCAGCAACCGCATTATCGGTTTTATCCACCGTCTCAGGTGCTATGTGTACTTCTCCAATTTCTACTGGGGGTTTTGCCTTTTCGGCATCGCGAGAATATAAATCTTTTTCCACGGCCTCTTCGCTAGCCTCTGGGATTATTTCTTTTTCTGTAATAGGTTCTGCTGAACCTGCTACTGGAGTTTCAATATCAAAAGCTCCTTGCCAAGCCTTAGCTTCTTCAGGGATATCGTTATCTGTTTGTTCTGGCAATTCAGCATTTTCTGGTCTTATATAATCAGTAAGAGATTTAATAAAGCCTAATGCAACTAGAGGTAATACAGCTCCACTTACAACAGATAATACTCTTTTTTGGAAGATAGGCTCCTCTTCTTCTAATCCGAAAAGTTCTATCCATCCCATATAGTCTTCTAAGTTAACAAATGCATGGTATGAATTTGCCATCATTTGAAATGCAGTAAGAAGTAAAAATAAACTCCATACCATTGTCTTATTTGTTTTGTCTAAAATGATTATAGCAGCAAGAGAGGCTGCTGCTCCTAATTCAAATCCTATAGCTAAAGACCATGACATTAAGCCTGAATGGCTAAGATCAAAAAATGCTACTGAATTAATCATTGATATTGTAGCTACTAAAAAGTATAAACTAACAAAAATGCTAATTATACCTAAATGTACTAATTTATCTTTCATAATTTAATTTATTTATATATTTTTAAACTGTAGGTGGATTATTCTTATAAGGATGTCCAGATGGCAACAAATTAACCAATCCCCATTTCCAAGCAAGATATCCTTCCCCTTTTTCTAAATCAGTAAGATCAGTTCCACCAGTTCCAGGAATAGCAGCAACTGCAAAAAATTCTGCTAAACGACCATCCAATTCTTGAGATGATCTATTTCTCATTAATCTTAATTCTTGGTTAGTTTGTAAACTATTATCATAATCATTAACTGGAGTATACGCATTACTACCATTTAATCTATTTCCAATTTGATTTCCTGTCTTATTAAACCAACAAGAAACTATAACCCAGGTATCTATGGAAACACTTCGCAGATTCCAATCTTTTACACTACCAATAGTAGAACTAATTCTATTATTAACAGTGTTTGAATCTAAATCTAATTCACCTGGCCATGTATTTGAACCACCGCCACCTGATGATATTGCATAATCTCTTTTTGTTGATGTGGTCGTATTAGTTTCATAAGACCAAAAGGAATCTTTATCTGCATTAACAGTGTCAGCTAAAAATACACCTACTGCCCAATGATTACCAGATGATACTTGTGGTCTGTATAATGTACTTTGTAGATATTCATTACTACCATCAAAATCAAATACATTTAGACTGTTAAGACCATTAGTTATTACTGTAGGATTACCACCAATACTCATTGTATAGGTTCCCGCTTTGTCTGTTACTGATGACAATACAGACCCCGAAGTGTTGTAACTACTTGTGTCTCCAGCATCAATCCAAGCTACAGGAGATAATGTAGAATTTGGAGACCATAGGTTTGGTGATGGAGTTGGGGTTTGTGTTGGAGTAATCGATGGTGTTGGCGTGACTGAGTTAGTCGGAGTAATCGATGGTGTCTGTGTCGGTGTATTAGTTGGTGTTGTTGTTACGGAAGGTGTGGAAGTGACTGTATTAGTAGGTGTCACAGTATTAGTTGGAGTAGTTGTTTGAGTTACTGTAGGAGTATTAGTTGGAGTAATCTTTGGGGTTGATGTTGGTGTGGGGGTATTTGTCGGAGTATTAGTAGGTGTATTTGTAGGTGTGTTAGTTGGGGTATTTGTAGGAGTATTCGTTGGAGTTTGTGTTGGAGTATTAGTCGGTGTATTAGTTGGAGTATTAGTTGGCGTATTCGTAGGGGTATTAGTCGGCGTAGATGTTGGAGTAACCGTTGCAGTGTTTGTTGGGGTATTAGTTGGAGTTGAAGTATTAGTTGGTGTTGGTGTCGGTGTATTAGTTGGACTAGCGCCTGGAGTTGATGTCGGCGATGGAGTTACCGTATTTGTCGGTGTATTAGTTGGAGTATTAGTAGGTGTGTTTGTTGGAGTATTAGTAGGTGTGTTTGTTGGAGTGTTTGTAGGTGTGGAGGTATTTGTCGGAGTAATAGTAGGGGTAGAAGTATTCGTAGGAGTATTAGTTGGAGTATTTGTAGGTGTAGTACCAGGAGTTGATGTTGGCGATGGAGTCACAGTATTAGTTGGTGTGTTTGTTGGAGTATTGGTTGGTGTTGGTGTAGGTGTGGGTGTAACTTCAGGCATATTACTACCATAACATTCAATACTAACATCATTAGAAGTTACTTTATACTCATAACACTCACTACTACCTGATGGTAAGTCACTAACTAAAATATATAATGGAAAATCATTATATGTGAAGTCAGTACCGTAAGTTTCCCATGAGCCTCCAACGCAGTCTCTAAACTGTACGGTGAAGGTGAATGAAGGGGAAGTCATATTTGATTCAATAGATAATTCACAATATGGTT
>WLWE01001819.1_pt1 | contig 14781 bp, 9 predicted proteins | sample 6718301 | NCBI WGS metagenome assembly WLWE01 (sample SAMN12718691, study PRJNA515312) | sponge metagenome | isolation source: marine sponge | host: Mycale hentscheli | place: New Zealand: South Island, Marlborough, Capsize Point | collected 2003-05-01 | reverse complement strand
GAGAACAGAGTTCCATTGCTTCACGATCGCCCGCGGTCGCTGTTCGAACGGCATCATAGATGACCTCGGCTGGGATTCTTCTGGCAACTGCTCGGCCAAAGTTTCTGTCATCATGAAGATTTGTCTCATTAGGCTTCCAGCCACGTTGGTACGTGTCGCTCTTACAGATTTCACGATGGAGCCACTTCATGTCGAAGTTGTGCTCCCGGAATCCTTCAGCAAGATATTCAAGCAACTCAGGATTGCTTGGAGGGTTTGCCAGACTAAGGTCATCCGGTGGTTCAACAATGCCGACGTTGAAGTACGATGACCAGACACGATTTACGATTGACTGCGTGAAATACGGGTTCGAGTCATCGAGCATCCAGGCCATCAGGATTTCACGAGGGTCTTCAACTTCTTCCAGTCTCATCTCCTTGCCGCCAAGAACAGTTGCTGTGCGGCCCATAAGGAATCTTTCAAGTTGCTCTTTTTTCTTGGGCTTAATGTCGTCTGCCTTCATTTGGGCCATCAGACCATCAATTTTTGTCTGATCGAGGGGAGCCTTTGCCGGCGTCACGATGACTTCACCAAAAGGAACGGTTTTTCCTTTCTGAGCAAGTTTTGCGAGTGCCACGTAGAGCCTGTTTCCCCTTAAATCTTTGTCATTTATGTCGATGCCAAGGGTAACGAGCATCTCCTTGTAGGTTTTCTGGTTTTCTTTCCCAGAACCTTTGCCGGCATACGCAACGCGTGTAAAGAAATTCTTGAAGCGATCGAAGTCGTCTTTTGTCCACTGATCGAAAGGGTGCTTGTGGCATTGGGCGCACTGGATACGAACGCCTAAAAAGGTGTACGCAAAACCAAGCGCCTGTTCTTCTGGTTTCCGGAAGTTTTGACGAGTCCAGAAGTAGGGGAGGTATGGTTGGTCACCAAATGAGGCATTGCCTTCATTTGCGATGTAACGGCTCATTCGCTCGCTGTAATCTGTATACGATTCACCCTCGAGCCGGCTCTTGGCAAGAACAATACCTGTCACGAGTTCGTCATACGGTACGTTGTCAGCGACTTTTTTGTGCATCCAGTCGTACCAGAATCGAGAGGCACCTTGCCGTCGCTCAGGCCCGTTATTGCCTTGATTACGGTCATTGTTGCCTGTCCAGTCACAGAGTTTGGTCGCCCACCATGCGGCATATCCCGGTCGTTCGAGTAACTCTTCGATTTTTGCATCTCGTTTATTCGGTGACGTGTCACTGAGAAATGCTTCTGTTTCTGCAACTGGTGGAAGTGTTCCGGTGATGTCGAGTGATGCTCTCCGCAGAAATTCACCATCGCTGCACACTTCCGATGGGACTTCACCGAGCTTGCGCAATTTCATTGCAACGAGTTCATCGATTGGTGTGGGTGTCTTCAACTCCGGATACTCAGAGCCTGTTTTGTCGGAGACGGGAAAGATAACTGGAACCGGAACCACGCCGTTGTCATAAAATGCAACAACATGGCTGTCGCCCGGGCCCTTTGCTGTAACAAACCCATGTTCATCAATGTCAGCGATTTGATCATTGTTTGTACGGAAGCGGCACAGGGGCGTAACGTCTTCATGCGTTCCATCAGACCATACTGCCGTTGCCTTGAGTTGCCACGTCTGACCTTTTTTCTGAGCAACAATTTCCGCAGGCGAAACGTCGAGCCGAACAAATACTGCGTCATCGTCGCTGACTCCCTGAGCGCCGTGTTCGATCCACTGCTTGAGAACAGCGAGTTGCCAACTCTCAGGATCAAGTATCTGGCCACCTCCGTGGTCAACCTGCTCAAGAGGTTTCTGGAGGAAGAGGCTGGCTTCAAGGTCTTCTATATTGACACGAGGATCGTCACCTTGCAGGAGGTTCTCGTGGTCTGCTTTAAAGTCATAGCCAAAGAGTGAAAGCCTGAAATCACCTTGGCCTTGAAAGGAACCGTGGCATGCTCTGCCGTTACAACCAAGTCGACCCATGAGTGGGACGACATGTCTGCGAAAGTCGGGAGATTCTGAGTCGCTCTCGGCTGCAGAGGAAAAGCGATCATCAATTCGTGAAACATGAGTTTCGTCTGCTACGCATGCCAGCGGCGACAGAAGGCAGGACGCCACTGCAACGAGCAAAGAACTGAAGTGGAAGTAACGCTGATTCATGTTTTTGTCTCTTCAGGAACACCGTTCTGGACACAGGACGAAATAACTACGGACCCCTTACTACTTATACATCTATGTCTGACCCACCAAAATCTTAATATCTTCTCCAGATCCGTCATATTCCGTTTATATTTCAGGGCAAAACAGGCAAAAATGCCTTCGTAGAGCCCCTGCGCTAGGGTGGTGTCCTGAGGAGGTTCTCAAGATGTTTCAAGTCATGTCTTTTGGGCTCTTTCTCACATCGGCTTTGGGACGTACATGTTTCTCGCGGCGCAGCAGGGTGTTGTCTGCAAAGAGCTGGTTCTCTACGTGGTCAAAGAGGCAGTAATGAATCGGCCTGGAATGCCTCACGCAACGAAAGAAGTCGGTATAATCAGCAGACAGATGCGTAAACGTGCTAAATTTTTTCGTCACTAAACAGAAGAAGAGGAAACCATGCATCCTGTCCGCCATGTGGTTTTCATTTCTATGGCAATCCTTGGGGTTGTCTTTATGTGTAGACGCGAGACTTGCGCGAACGAGCAGCCCAATATCCTTGTTATCTGGGGTGATGATATTGGAATGTGGAATATCAGTCACAACAACCGTGGAATGATGGGTTATGAAACTCCAAACATTGATCGCATTGCACGTGAGGGAATTGCATTTACTGATTACTACGGGCAACAAAGTTGCACGGCTGGTCGCGCGGCATTTATGGGTGGCAATGTTCCGCTTCGAACGGGCATGACGAAGGTTGGTCTGCCCGGAGCCAAAGAAGGATGGCAGACAAGTGATGTGACGATAGCCACCGTTTTGAAAGCGCAGGGATACGCAACAGGGCAGTTTGGAAAAAATCATTTCGGAGATAGAGACGAACATCTTCCAACGAATAATGGCTTTGATGAGTTTTTTGGAAACCTTTACCACCTGAATGCAGAAGAAGAGCCGGAAAACAGAGATTATCCGAACGATCTTGTACTCCCGAGTGGGAAAACCTTTCAGCAGCAGTATGGGCCGCGAGGTGTTCTCAAGTGTCGCGCGAATCCCGACGGGACGCAGACAATTACAAACACTGGGCCGCTGACAAAAAAGCGGATGGAAACAATCGATGAAGAAACTGTTTCAGCAGCAAAGGATTTTGTGCAGAGGCAGGCGACGGGAGGCAAGCCTTTTTTTTGTTGGTGGAATGCTACTCGGATGCATTTTCGAACACATGTAAAGAAAGAGCATGAAGGTCTGGCTGGACCAACGGGTAATAACTATCACGATGGCATGGTTGAGCACGACATGCATGTTGGTGAACTCCTCGATCATCTTGATGCACTCGGTCTTGCTGAAAACACTATCGTTCTTTATTCGACGGACAACGGCCCGCACTTCAATACGTGGCCCGATTCGGCGACAACACCTTTTCGAAGTGAAAAAAACAGTAACTGGGAAGGGGCCTATCGAGTACCCGCATTTGTGCGGTGGCCCAAGCAGTTTCCTGCTGGAGTGACACGCAATGGAATCATGGCTCACGAAGACTGGCTACCGACATTTGCAGCAGCTGCCGGTGAAGCCGATATCAAAGAAAAACTCAAGAAAGGAATGAAACTGAATGGCCGCATGTATCGCAACTACATTGATGGCCATAACCAGCTTCAATACCTTACAGGACAGGCATCAGAGTCACCGCGAAAAGAATTCATGTACGTGAATGATGATGCGCAGGTGGTAGCCTTGCGGCTCGGTCAGTGGAAGGGTGTGTTTCTAGAGAACAGAGGGCAGGGGTTCGGCGTGTGGCGAGAGCCATTTACCGAGTTGCGAGTTCCACTATTATTTAATTTACGGCGCGATCCATTCGAGAAAGCACAGCATAGTAGCAATACGTATGATGATTGGTTTATTGACCGAGTGTTTGTTCTCGTTCCCATGCAGCAGTATGTTGCCCAGTTCTTACAAACCCTCGTTGAATACCCACCAAGTCAGACACCCGGTTCGTTTAATCTGAAAAAAGTTATGAAACAAATTCAAGCTGCGAATAAAGGTGGCTAAAACACAAGGAAATTTTTATGAAAAACGCTGTTTTTATTGTTTCCCTCACGAGCATCTTAATGTGTGGTCTTAAGGCATCTGCCATCGGCCTGAATGAGCCTGTTCCAGCTTTCGAGGCGATTGATGATGAGGGTAATGTCTGGAAGTCCACAGACCATATCGGCAAGAAGATGGTTGTCTTGTATTTCTATCCAGCAGACATGACAGGTGGATGCACTGCGCAGGCGTGTGGCTACCGAGACAGAATGGAGTCGTTTAGAAACCTGAATGCGGAGGTGGTTGGGGTGAGTGGTGATACGGCTAAAAATCACCAGGTCTTCAAAAAAGCCCATCAACTGAACTTTACGCTCCTTGCGGACACTGATGGGAAAATCGCGGAACTTTTTGGAGTGCCTGTTTCCCGAGGGGAAAAGACAGTGACAAAATCAATTGACGGTGTTGATGTTGATCTTACACGGACTGCAACGGCAAAGCGCTGGACGTTCATTATTGATCGAAACGGCAAGGTTGTTCATCGAGACGATCGTGTCAACGCGAAAGCCGACCCAGATTCTGTAGAAATGTTTATCAAAGCCGTTGAATAATCAAGTGTCTGACGCATTATGAATAGGCTGATTAAAAGTCTTTGTTTCGTGGCACTCGTCGTGATGCTTTCATTTGGAGGAGCGACTGCTACTGCGGGTGACACTGAGCCAGCATGGCTTTTTCCGCTATCGCGGCAGGATCTCCTGAATCGAGGGGAAGCAAATCTCTTTCCCGATTTTTATTCAGAACCGTCACTCCCCTTTATTATTCAGCCCACCGAACAGATTGTCAGGTTTGGACTTGGGGCGATGTCGGCGAATGACGCGCAGACTATTCTGGACCATCATCATGCTCAGAATGGAGCGGCTGTTTTTCTCGTTCGAGTGAAAGGAATCCTTGAGGTTGCCGACGCTCCCTTGTCACCGCATGGCAGGACATGCTTTGTGTTCGAAGAAGGTTCACAGCTTGTTGCAGCTCCGAATTGCACCGCTTCTTCTCTTCTAACGATTCAAGATGAGAGGTATATCAGTATTACGGGGGTACTTGATCCAAGAGAACCAGGACGGCTGCCAGCCGATGTACTGTTTTTTGGTAATCAGGCCGTTGATGTTGGGATTTCGATTCAGAACAGCGGTAAGATTCATCTCGATCAGGTGTCAATTGCCGGGTGTCGTGAAGATGGCGTCCGAGTTGTTGGTCCGGGCATTGAACGATACGACGAGCCGGTGTCATTGACTCGGTCTGTGGTTTCCGACTGCCAAGGGGCCGGCGTTACTGTAAGCGAGTCTCCTGCCTTTATTATTCTTGATAGCACAATTACTACTGCCGGCCGGGCAGCGTTGGATATCAACTCCCCTTCGTCAGTCATCGCAAATACTTTTTGCAGTCGGAGCGATACGGGAATCATAATCCATTCCTCGGATGCATTGCTTGTGCGCAATCAAGTGGTTCAGAATGCTACGGGAGTCCGTCTTGGCAGTCGTTCAGAATATCCACTGGTTTACGAGAATATCATTCAGGGTAATGAAACTGGAATCATATTTGACGGAAAGGAAGCGACGGTTGGTTGGAATAGATTTGGGAATACCAATGAAATGCGAGGAGGAGGCTCTCGCAATGTACTGTATCCAAACTACGGCATGTCAGCGGATTCCATCGCAAACGCAGGAGTTTCATACTTCAACCCACCAACTACTTCAAACTTTCATGATGAACAAGTTATCTGGAAGAGTGAGTCCGATGGTGAGAAGGTTTATGGTCGCCATCAGATGGCAATTACTGCCGGTCCTGACGGCATGAATGTAAGAGACGTGAATCAACAACTGAAGCAAGCCAGGCTTGCCAATCCAGGCAGTGTACTTGTGGTCGTCATGCATGGCGCATTTACGAATGATTCAGCAGAAGGGCTTTCACTTCCCGGTCATACATGTGTGATTCTCAATGGAAAAATCCGGAATACATACGAACCGAAAGAGTCTGATTTGTTCGAGCTGATTTCCATGAAGGGAAAGGGCTGCAACTCATTTTCGGGTGGTCAAGTTGTTTCAGACCAGAAGGTTTTTGCTGCAATAAGTGCTGCGGACTCAAGCAATGTATTACTGATCGAAGACGTGAGTATTGACCTGCACTCAGAACATGGGGGGGTCGGCAGTAATTCCGTGAATGCGGTGAGTTCCAAAAAACACTATGGGCCTTTTGTGATTCGTGGCTGTGATGTTCGCGACCCGGGTCATCGTGGGATTTGGGCGCACGTTTCAAAACGTGTCTATGCACTAGAGAACGTCTGTTCTGCAGGTGGTTTTTCGATCGATTTCGATGCCTACTGTTTTCATAGTGCGGCTATCTTCAACACGGTCACCGATAACACATATCACTCAGGTATATTCTTCGAAGAATGCGTGAAATCGAACACGGCTTTCGCAAATCTTTGTAAAAAAAATTCTGCAAATGGAATTTGTATGTGGACCGAAAATGTTCGAGGAAAGACAGAGAAAAATGTTGTGGCCTGTAATGTAATTTGCGGCGGCGTGCAGATGGAAATCAATCGAAGTGGGATTTCGCTTGGAGGAAGAGCTGCTGATCGCACCACAGAGAATAACTATTTCTTTAATAATCGGCTCGAAGACCTCGATGGACGCTCAGCAATTCTGCTCAAGAAGCATGCCCGTGATAATTACATTTCGCAGAGCATTCTTCGTGAAAATGATATGAATATTCGCAACTGGACGACCAAGCCTGAAACAAATGGCTTTCGTGAACAGGCGGGATTTCATAGTCCAACTGCTCAGTAGATAATTTTATAAAGCGCCGTTCTGTGATACGGTGGGTTTCTCGGGAATCTTGTAGTGGTTTGTTTGAGGAGAGGGAATTGTGAAAGATTGTAGTCGTTCGGTTTTTGTAGCCACCGTGTTCTGTGTTTCGGTTGGTTTCATTGGCCAGAATCAGACGGCTGTTGCTCAGCAGCCAAAGGGCATGCAATGGGTGCTTCAGCAAATGGACCAGGATGAAGATGGAGCAATCAGTCGCAGTGAAGCAAAGGGGCGCATGCTGGCCAATTTTGACCGGGTTGACCAGGATTCAAGTGGTTTGATTGATAAAGACGAGCTCTCGCAGCTGTTCAAGAGATTGCGTGAAGCAAGGGGGCAGGGGGTGGCGGCTGGCAGTACCTCGTTGCCAGACAATGTGGAACTCCGAGAAAATGTTGCCTATCGAGAAGGAAATGAGAAATGGACACTTGACCTTATGCTTCCGGCGGGTCGCGACGACACACTCCGTCCTGTTGTTGTTTTTATTCATGGTGGAGGGTGGCGTAATGGAGATAAGTCTGGAGGGGTTTTTCGAGAGTATCCTCTTGAGTACGCCTCTCGCGGGTACGTTTGTGCTTCAATCAACTATCGCCTGGTGGATGAGGGTACGATTCTTGACTGTATTGCTGACTGTAAGTGCGCTGTGCGATGGTTACGCGGCCACGCAGAGGAATTTTCAATCGATGTAAATGCCTTTGGTGCGTATGGGAATTCAGCAGGTGCACACCTTGTGGCGATGCTCGGTCTTTCATCAACGCAAGATAAACTAGAGGGTGATGGTCCCTATCGTGAATATTCAAGTGCTGTTCAGGCTGTTTGCTGTTCTGCAACTCCGACAAGCTTTCCTTTGCGAAAAGAGGATCGGGCTGGTGACCGATCTACGGCTCTGTTTGGTGAGCAGAATAGAGAGCAGGTTATGGAATTGGCTTCACCAGTTACATATGTGACGGGTTCTTCACCACCGTTTCTTATGGTGCATGGTACTGCTGACACGACAGTACCTGTACAGCAGAGTGATGATCTCAATGCGCTCTTTCAGGAGAAGGAGAGTCAGGACGTAACCTATCTTCGGATTGATGGTGCTGGACATGGCGTCTTTCGCCAGCATGCTTCTGAAACAGTGCCAGCAATGCACGAATTCTTTGACCGCGTCCTGCGGGGAACCGGCGAATAGGTTCAAAAAGCCATAAATCCAGCCGTTTTATTGCTATTGCGCGACTGCTTGCTTCACCGTAGCGTCCTGCCACAATTATGGAATTCGAACCCTTACGCACTGGAATGTGTCATGCCGTCTCAAAAGACTGATGAATTAGACGTCTTTGAAATGTTTTATGCCTCCGTCGGCCCTTCGTTGTGGGATGACTTACGACAGCCCGTTGAGGAAGATGCACCGGTTGAAGCAGCAAGCGATGTCTTCGAAGAAGGCCATCTGCAGAAAATGATTGATTAAGAACCGGGTAAAAGTTTTTGCTGGGTTTGTGAACGAGTTTGTGCGGAGAAGAGTAGCTCCATGAACAAAGTAATTACCGCGGTGTTGTGCTGGATAATAAGTAGTTCGTGCACGATGGCTACTCCGCCGGTCAAAGGCGATCAGCCCGTTGAAGACGTTACCATCCTTGCGTCAGTGCAATTCGCCACCCACTTTGAGCTTATCGACAGGATGCTTCGAGGTGACTGGGATGAAAAAACATATCAGCGTTTTTCACTCTATGATGGTATGGTTCATGAAGTAATAAAAAAATATGCAAACGCGTATCAGGATGATGCTGTCTGGGGGCCGTTTTTAAAGCAACGGGTTGAGTTGCAGTTGCGTATTCTTGAGCACCTGAAGCCGCTCATTGTGAAAAGACAGGCTGGTAAGCGGCTGTCAGATAAGGAACTCGCATGGCTGGCAGCAACTAACAGAGAGATACGAGAGAAACTGCTGCAGTAGCCTAAGGTGTTGAGAGATTGAGGGCAAAAAGACTGCTTCTGGTTCTGACCAATAAAAATCCTTCAGCAACTGCCGCTGTTGCTCGACATTCTTTGTCTACTTCGCGTCTTCCTAGAATTTCAAACTTCTCATTGTCAGCCAGCGTTACCATTTCCCCATCGCTCGAGATATTGAGGATTTTGTCTCCAATCAGTATTGGGGATGACGAAAAGTTACCACCAACACGTTCTTTCCAGATAATTTCTCCACTCGCTGCATGGAGGCATGTTACGACGCCTTTGTCTCCCCAGAGATAGAGACGGCCATGAGAAAAAAGTGGCGTTGGAACGTAAGGTGCTGTGCTTCGAGATACTTCATAAATAATTTCACTGGTGTCGTTTTTTGTTGCAGGAGGCTTCAGGGCAACAAGAAGGTTGCTTCCACCACCACCACTGCCGCAGGTGCCTATCAGCAAATCTCCTGCGCAGATAGGTGAGGCGACGGTTCTTAGAGGAAAGCATTTATTTTCCCAGAGGACAGTTCCGGTTTGGGGGTTGATCGCATAAATACCGTGCGCCTTACTCGTGCAGATAATTTGTGCGTCACTTCCTGTCTGAGTGAGAACAAGTGGTGTTGAGTATGCCGCCTTTTCGGCACCGTCACGCGTCAGTCTCCATCGCTCCTTCCCCGTGTTCGCATCGATTCCAACGATAGATCCCTCGGTGTCCTGTTCAAGTGGGATAATGACAGTATCTTCCCAAACTACAGGTGAGCCACCAAAGCCGTGCGGTCCACTATATGAGCCGAGGTCGGTACTCCACCGCAGTTCTCCGTCATGAGTCATTGCTTCAAGACGAACGTTTTGGCTTGTTCCCCAAAGCCAGTAGATACCCCGAAAGTCAGCTGTTACCGAACTGGATGCAGAACTGTTCTGCTTATGATGACGTTCGATTGGGCCGGGGGATTCATGGCTCCATGCAAGCTCGCCGGTGTGAAGGATATGGCAGAAGAGTTGTCGTACTTTATTCTCTTCATCTGCGGATGTGAGATAAATTTTTCCATCCCACACAATAGGCGAGGAGTGCCCTATTCCTGGGAGAGTTGTCTGCCACGTCCAGTCTTGAGTTGTCCATGATGGCGGAAGAATTTCACCAGTTCTTCTTCCTGTGCCGTCTTTCCCACGAAACCGTGACCACTGATCAGGGGACGCAGCATCAATCTCAATGCCAAGGGGAACCGAACCACAGGTTACCAACAGGATGAGAAGTATTTGAAGTTTCATGGGTTCGCTGCATTATGAAAAAAATAAAAAACATGGCGGTGTACCGTCATGCCGCAGGTACTTTGCTAATGACCAGTTGGTCGTGTTCGTCCATTATCAATTGCTTTTTGAAGTTGTGCTGTGAGAGTCTTGGCTTGCTCAGTTGCCGTTTCATAAAGGTTTTTCTTCTCTGCAGGATCAGAATTAAGATCAAAAAGTTGGTATTTGGGAACGGTTGTGTTTGCAAGTTCCTGCTCAACAAGAACATTCCGTGCTTTGCCACGTTCGTGTCGGAGTAATTTCCAGTTGCCAACTCGTAGTCCGTAGTTTCCGTTATTCCCGTTGTCTTGTTGAATCAGGTGGTCTCGTCCTTTTGCTCCTTTTTTCCCAAGAAGCGCGTCACTGACATCAATGCTATCGAGACAGTCGTTCTCGTGAATGTGGTGATTCACAAGGTGGTTCAGGCTTGTTGCCAAATCAATTGTGCATACCATTTGATCCGATACTCCTGGGCTAATCGTGCCCGGCCAGCACGTAATGAAAGGGGTTCTCGTCCCTCCTTCATAGACACTGTATTTGCCTCCTGAATACGGTCCAGCCGCAAGGTGAGAGCCATTTTTTTCGATGGCCTGATCTTTGTAGCCATCGTCAAGGACCGGGCCATTGTCGCTACAAAATACAATCAGTGTGTCGTTCGTGAGGCCCTCATCTGCCAGCGTTTGTGTCAGTTCACCGACACACCAATCAAGTTCGAGGATGGCGTCACCTCGTGGCCCTAGTTGTGAGGTTCCCTGAAATCGCTCGTGTACGATTCGAGGAACATGACATTCGTGTGCTGCAAAAAATAGAAAGAATGGCTGGTCTTTCGGTCGATCTTTTTGAATGAATTTCCTGCTCTGCTTGACCCATGTGTCTGCAAGGTCCTCGTCACGAAATCGTGCAGCGTGTCCACCGGTATAGAAACCAATGCGACTGATGCCGTTGTGAATCGTCTGGTTGTGTCCGTGTGACCAGTCCATTTTAAGTGTGTCGCGGGCAGATACGCCCGTTGGGAGGTCTGGTGATGGATTCTTTTTACCAACCCAAAGCGGATCATCGGGATCAAGGTTTTTGACACGATGGTCTTCGACAAAGACCTGTGGCACACGATCATTTGTTGTTGGTAAAAGGAAACATGTGTCAAAGCCAATTTCCAAAGGCCCTGGGTTGAGTTCGCCGTTCCAATCAGGACCATTTGGTCCGCCTAGTCCGAGGTGCCATTTGCCAACAACAGCTGTGTTGTAGCCTGCATCACGAAGCAATGAGGCGATTGTGGCTGTTCCCGGTTGGATGATTGCCGGAGCAGTCGGGGCAGCAATGCCTGTCCCTTTCTTACGAAAGGCATAGTTGCCCGTTAAGAAAGAGTAACGAGTTGGTGTGCACGTTGAAGCGGAGCAGTATCCGCTGGTGAACCGTAGGCCTCGTTTGGCAAGGGCATCGATATTCGGCGTTGTGATTGCCGTTGCTCCATTGCAGGAGACGTCACCGTAGCCGACATCATCACCCATGATCACAATGATATTTGGTTTGGCTGGGGGTTCTGCGGCGTGCGTTGGGTCTATAGAAAAGGCTACAAGTGCTGCTATCAGACAGAGTGATTCAGCGAAAGGGAATACAAATGACTTCATTGTTTTATCCTTACCTAATTCAGCGAGCTGGAATGTACAGTATCTTACATGTGATCTGTTCAGTCCACACGGGGTATTTCGGGAATGTAATCCATATATTTCTCTGTGAAATGGAAGCATGCACACAAGTCTAGTAACGGTATTGTTCATGGTGACTTGTAACTTTTTTTCTGCATCAAGCCGGTAAATGTTGGATCAACAAGTTCAGCTGTCCAGGCATTGAGTTTTTTCTTGAGCTGATCCACCGTGTCAGCCTCTTGTGACGCTATGTTCTTTTTTTCACTAATGTCATCGTTGAGGTCGTAGAGATGAGGTGCGCCTTGGGCGACTGGAATAACAAGTTTTTTGTTTCCGCTGCGAATAGCGTATCGCTGTTGGTCGAATTTGCGGATATAAATCGCATCGTGTGGCGAACCGCTGTCTGTGCCGTTGAGATACGGTAGGAGGTTGACGCCATCAAGAGGTCGGTCAGGGCTGACGGGTGCATGTGCCAGTTCGGCAATGGTTGCAAAAATATCAAGTGAGCTCACGGGGTGCTTGTAGGTTGAGCCGGCTTCAATGTCATGGGGATAGCGAGCTGCGAAGGGAACTCGGTATCCGCCTTCCCAGACGTCTGATTTGCCTCCCTTGAGAGGCGAGTTGTTCGAAGCATTTTTTAAATGTGGCCCACCGTTGTCCGACAGGAAGAAGACGAGTGTGTCATCAAGAATGCCATGCTCCCGGAGAGCACTCAGTGTTTTCCCAACACCATCGTCGACAGCACTCACCATGGCTGCATAGGTCTTTCTTTTCCCGGAGAGATTCGGGAAGCGATCGAGATATTTCTGAGTTGCAGCAAAAGGCAAATGAGGTGCGTTGTAGGATAAGAAAAGAAAAAACGGAGTCTCGGCATTGCCGTTGATAAAACGGACAGAAGCATCTGAGAACTCATCAGTGAGGTATTGCTGGGGCTTGACTGGTGTGTGATCTTTGAGGATCCATGTTCGATAGCTGCCAGCTTCATCCGTTGCGTCGTCACTGTTTTGAATGGTGAGTTCATCTGGGAAGTAGCGGTGGCCGCCGCCGAGGTGACCGAAAAACGAGTGGAATCCTCGGGTGAGTGGGTGAAGAGTTTCGTGCGCTCCAAGATGCCACTTTCCGACCACACCACAGCTGTAACCAACAGCCGAGAGTGCCGTCGCAATAGTTGTTTCATCACGTGTTAGACCCATATCGGGGTTGTGAACATCGTAGATTGGGTTCCGCTCGAATCCAAAGCGTTGGCCATAACGACCAGTGATGAAAGATGCTCTGCTTGGGCCACATACTGGATACGCAACATAGCCACTTGTAAAGCGGACGCCTTCCTCCGCTATGGAGTCGATGTGAGGAGTTGGGATATCGCGACAGCCATTGAAGCCAACGTCAGCGTAGCCAAGATCGTCAGCCATGATGACGACGAGATTAGGTTTGCGTTTTATTTTTTCTGTCTGCGAATTCGTCGTTCCACGACCTTTCTTGGTCGACGTAGTGGTTGTTCTCTCTTCGGGTTTCGCAGGAAGGCCTTCAAGAAGTTTTTTCAGTGCATGAATTGATGAAGAAGGTTGGGCAAAGCGGACCGCATTTTTTTTGTTCGCAACATGGCTCACAATATCAACAAATGGAACATGAGATCGCCCGGTTACGTCGACAAGCCCAACCTGATGGTTTTCACGATCTCGTCTGCCACCAGCAGATTGATCAATCCATTGAAACCAGTGCACGCCAACAAATTTTGGGTTTGCAAGTGCTGAGCTCAGATAGCGGGCATATGCGAGGCCCCTTTGCCGTTGGTCCCAGACAGATGAAAGACCAGGGCTTGGAACACCTCGGTCTGATGCACCAATGTGAAATTCGCTGGCAATCACTGGTATGTCAGCGTTGTCAGGGACTTGCCATGATCGAACAACATGGTCGTAGACATTGACCGAGAAGACGTCGGCGTGACCGACAGCGGCACGGCCAAGAACGTTTGGTCCTCGGTGGCATCGGCAGCCAAGAAAAAGCGTGCCGGGAAGCGATTGTTCAATCGCCTGCTTGGATTTCCGAAAGAACTCCTGCGCATATTCGAAATAGAGGGGGTCGATATCTTTGGCTGCAGATGCGTGGTATGCGGTGTCTCCATGTTGAAGAACTTGATCCCAACTGGAGAAAGATGTGCCCCAAGCCTGATTGAGTTCCTGCATCGTTGAGTATTTCTGACGAACCTGACTCAGGACCCACTGTTTCGTAGAGTCATTATCGGGAAGCTCAAAGACAAGTTGGGAAAAGCGATCCGGCCACTCAAATTCATTTCCAATGAAGATGCCTAAGCAGTAGGGATCATTTTTTGCCCACTCAGACTTCTCCAGCGCCTTACATAGGTCTTTGACGTAATCATCTCGAAACGGTGAAGGTGTTTTCTTTCCTGTAAGCCACCAGATAGAAGCAAGAAGCGTATACGGTGTTTTTTTATCTTGGCGAATTTCTGTACTGCTCCACGCAGCAAGTGTGTTGAGCCCCCACACTTTCATCCGGTCATGAATCCCATCACGACTTACTTTTTGCCAGCGATTTCCTAAAGACTCAAATGCGTTCAGAGCAGGGAAGTTGACGTAATCTTTTCCTCCTCGCTTAAGCATTGAGAGCCAGTAGGAAGGAGAGTCTTTGGTTGGCAGACGTTCAAAGTAGTTCTCCTTGAGGCGGGCTTGAGTCACTGGTGTCAGTGCTTCAGTGCCAGCGATGCACGCACCTGCAGAAAAAAAGAGATACCCTTCCGGATCCACAAACCACCATCGCTCATCAATCTTTTCCGTTCGAAAACGACCCGTAGCCTCAAGGCGTGGCCCATTTTTCCAGCCACCATAGTCGCTGATGTCGTCTCGCTTGACCTTCGCTGCTGCAGCAAGTTCGAGAGGCAGTTCTTCTTTGAGTTGTTCCAGTGA
>WLWE01001815.1_pt1 | contig 14808 bp, 13 predicted proteins | sample 6718301 | NCBI WGS metagenome assembly WLWE01 (sample SAMN12718691, study PRJNA515312) | sponge metagenome | isolation source: marine sponge | host: Mycale hentscheli | place: New Zealand: South Island, Marlborough, Capsize Point | collected 2003-05-01 | reverse complement strand
CTTGCGTCATGTTTTCAAAACCTTTTTGCAGATCGTTACCGAACAGGGCAACAGATCCGTTTTGTTTAGCTTTTATTTCATTAGCCATTATTCATCCTCCATTATTTTTTCCGGCTTATTTTTGTTTTGTCTTTAATCCATAGACTAAAAACATCAGAAGGCATGTCAAGGCCGGCCTTGACACGCTCCTCATATAGGGCTGTCAATGTATTCCACGCCACATCAGATTTCTGCTGTGGTGTAAAACCATTAGCAACCGCAAGGTCCATCATTTGATTCGCCTTGTTGTCTTCTCCACGACCAAAACTTACAGTGACATTGTTTTTAATAATATCACCTAACCCCTGATCTCGAAGCCATTGATAGGCACTCTCTCTTCTTAAATCATCTTTTGGAAGAGTAGCCCTAAATTCTTTTTTTACAGAAACTTTACTACCATCTGCTAGTTTAATTTCTTGTAATCCCTGTTCTTGTAGAAGCTCTGGTATAACTCTAGAACTAATATCATCAGCTTCTGCTTTTTTTGCTTTCAGCTTATCCTCTAATTCTGCTATCTCATCTTCTTTCTCTTTTAACTTTACACATTGCTGTGCAATATCTGTTATCTCAATGTTATCTAACATATCTTTTGTGTCTTCTAACATCATGTCTTTTACTTCACTCATTGTTATCCTTTCTGATAGAGATCGAAATTTATTGGATAGTATTTAGCTTCTCTTCGATCCCATTTGAGAAGGTTAAATTTACCGTTTGTTTTATCACAAACGATTGCACAAGAGATACCAATAATAGCAGGATCTCCAGTTAACAATACATAATCTTGTTCTCTAAAATCTCTTAAATTTTTTTGCATCTTGAAAACAAATGGACTTGAACTAAATATTATTTGTGAATCTGGGCCATAATTAGGCAAACAGATTACAAGATAACCAAAGTCAGATGCACCTAATATATTTATATTTGCAGGTGGATGTTGTAACACATACACAAATTTTTCATCAGGATTGTTTTTACTAAAGTCTAAAAACTCTTTTAACGAATTTGGTTTATATAATTCAAAAATTTTATTCTTCATTCTATTATTCTCTTGACATAAGATATAAAGATTCTTATATAGATGTCAAGTAGAAAGAATAAAAAATTATGGATTATAAATTTAAGACGAAGCCTTACAAGCATCAGTTGACTGCATTAGAAAAGTCATGGAGCAAAAAAGAATATGGCTATTTTATGGAGATGGGTACAGGTAAATCAAAAGTATTGGTTGATAATATGGCTATGCTTTATGATAAAGGTAAAATAAATGGGGCGCTTATTATAGCACCAAAAGGAGTTTACACAAACTGGTTATCGCAAGAAATACCAAATCATTTGGTTGACCACATAAAACCCAAAATGGTATTATGGACTGCTTTAACATCAAAAACCAAGGATAAAGAGTATCAACAATTATTCAAACCTGACTTTGACCTTCACATCCTGATCATGAATGTTGAAGCTTTGAGTACAAAAAAAGGTGTTGAGTTTGCATATAAATTTTTAAGAAGTCATAAAACACTTATGACTGTGGATGAGTCTACAACTATTAAAAACCCATCAGCAAAAAGAACTAAAAATATATTATTACTGGGCAAACAGGCTCAATACAGAAGAATCCTTACGGGCTCACCTGTAACTAAATCACCGCTTGATCTATATAGCCAATGTTCATTTTTAAATGAAAACTTATTAGATCATGCTTCTTATTATTCTTTTAGAAATAGATACGCAATAATGATAGATAGAAATTTTGGTGGTCGAAGAGTACAGATTGTTGGATCTTATCAAAGATTAGAAGAATTAGAGAGTAAATTAAAAGCCTTTTCTTATAGAGTACAAAAAGCTGATTGTTTAGATTTACCTAAAAAAATATTTATTAACAGAACTGTTGATCTTACACCTGAACAGAAATCGGCATATGCTACTATGAAATCCGCGGCCCTCGCTCAACTCAAAGGCAAGATGGCTACAGCTCCTCATGTATTAACACAGCTTATGAGATTACATCAAATTACTTGCGGACATTTAAAATCTGATGATGGTGAGATTACAAACTTTAAACATAATCGTATTGAAGAGCTTATTGATGTTATTGATGAAATGGAAGGTAAAGTTATTATATGGGCTAACTATGTTCATGATATAGAGCAAATAACAAAAGAATTACAAAAAGAATATGGTGAAGGTTGTGTGGTTCAATACTATGGAAAAGTATCATCAGAAGATAGGCAAACAGCTATCAAAAAATTTCAAGACCCTAAATCAAATGTAAAATATTTTATAGGCAATACACAAACTGGTGGCTATGGTATTACACTTACCGCAGCTAGTAACGTTATTTATTATTCTAATAGTTATGATTTAGAGAAAAGATTACAATCGGAAGATAGAGCACATAGAATAGGTCAACACAAACCTGTAACTTATGTAGATTTGATTGCAGAAAAAACTGTTGATGAAAAAATTATAAAAGCTTTAAGAAAAAAAATTAATATTGCATCTGAAGTCATGGGTGATAAAGTCCAAGATTGGATATGAAATACCCCTACTACATAAGAATGGCTATATTATTATGTGTTGGTGCTTTTGCACCAATAATGATTCATCACATTGTTTATAAGTTGTGGGATGTCAGTGTATTACGAGCAGCAGAAATAACTTTTATATTATGTATTCCAGTAGCTTATTGGATGGCAAAGAAAATAAATGAGAGATGGCACGACGATAGAGAATGAAACCTATAATGATAACATTACTTTATCTCACTTTTGGTGGAGATATAAAATTAGATACATTTGAAATACATCAAGAATGTAGTAGTTGGTTTCATTCTAATATCACTACTGTCGAAAAGAAAAAGAAAACATTTATGAGTAATCATTATTATCATACTTATAAAGGTAAAAAGGTTATAGGTTATATTTGTGGTGGAGAAGAACCTCAATAATTAGAGATCAACTAGTCCTGTTTCTCGATTTAAATATTTATATTCTATCTTGTGTATATCAAAATCATTCATTAATTTTTTACAAATATCTGTATGATCAAACTCACCGCAAGAGTACACATCCATTTGTAATAAAGCTGGTTTGGGTTCATCCCAAATATGCATAGCTATGTGTGATGTCTCAATGATTGCAACAGCAGTAATACCTCTGTTACCAGGCATATTACAATACTTTACATAAGGACCCATAAATACTTTCATATCTATAGATTCTATAAATTCCCTCATCCAGTTTTGTAATTGTTCTTCGTCTGTTGGTGGTCGACTAGCTTCGGCGCGAATAATAAGATGCTTATGCACCAGAAGACTATTTTTCATTGCTAGATCTCTTCGTATTGAGTCTTACCAGCATCATTACGAAATGCTCGTAGCTTTTGTTTACGATTACCATCTTTGTTATATGATATGTGCAACCATCCAGACTCCGGTGTGCCAGTGTAAAATTCTAAAATTGCTTGATCAAAATCTAGTTCATTAGTGACCCATTCAAATAATTGTTTGTTGTCTACAGTATGACATTCGAAGTCTGCCGCCTGGCCACGTGCATGCTGCGATCGCTCTGAACTGCCTATAGCCACACATAATTCTGGCGATCTGTATCCTGATGATACACTTACAACACCCCATTCATTTCTAACAGGTTGTAAAATATTTTCACAAAGTAATTTTAAATTTTCTAAATGTTCTTCTGTAGGTGTATTATCAATACCTTTACGCTCCGCGGTCTGCGATTTGGTAAGCTCTCTTACAGAAAAGTTAGGACTTAATTTCATCCAAACATCCTTTCCAACATGAAGATTACTGCTGATCCCGCAACAGTTAAAAGAACCCAATAGATTTTATCTATCTTACCGCCCAATTTTTCTACATCTCCATGTACATGTGATAAATTTTTTTTGACGCCTGATATGTGTCCATACAGGGATAAAATATGTTCTCTTGTTGTTTTAGGTTTTATACTCATATTAATCTCTAAATAATAATTCGTATTTTTGAGCTTGTGTCAAGTTATTAAAATTACCTGGGACAAGCTTTTGATTAGCAGCTATTACTGTTGGATTTGTTCCTGTTACTAATGGTGGTAATTCACTTACTGGTCCTAGAGTAGGATCTGGTAGATTATCAAATGGATTGATAAATTCTGGTATACCTTCTTCTGTTAAAGGCACCTCAAACAAGTCTTCTCTTATTTGAAATAACGCTTCAGCTGCTGTTTCAAAAGGATTAGGTAAACCTAGTTTTCTTGCATTTTCTGCAAAAGCTTGAATAACTTTATCTGAAATATTTAAGGGTCTAAATATACCTTCACTAACTGCACCATATGTAGGAGCTCCAACTCTGTCTATTACTTTGGTTGCAATTTCATCTTGATCGGCACCCAATACTTTGGAAGCTTCTAATACATTGTAGAATTTTTTGTTGTTATTAAATAAAGCTCTGTTGGCATTAACGTATGCATCTATGATAGCTTTTGGTTCTACTGGTCCACCTTTTAAAAGTTCTGTTGTAAATAACTGTCTAGAATTAGAAACTCCTTTTTGAAAGTCTGCTATTTTAAATTTAATAGATTTTTCTGGATTAATAGGTATAGCTCTAGCGCCAATAAATCCTAACGCCTCATTACCTAATTCAAACGTTTCACCATATTCATTAAACTTACCTTTGGTTACTACACCAACAGGTTCTCCTTTATTTTTAAAAGCAAGGTTTAATCTTCCAAATTGTTTTGCAGATAAAGGCATTTGTGCTTCTACTAAATGACCTATAGATTTTGAAATTTTAGTTCCTGGTGTATCATCTGGATTCCACACTCTAGATCCCGATCTACTTCTACCTCCTCTAAAAAATATATCTGTAATAGCTTCTGTCCAAATAGATTCAGATACAAAGGGTTGACCCAATTCTTTTGTTGCTTCAATCGTTCCTAAAATAAAGTCATCCATGATACCATCTTTATCTTTTTCTCCTCTTTGCACTGCATTAATTAAAGTTTGTATAGGTCTTGAAATAGTGTCGTACGCATTTGCGTGTGAAAAATCTATGTATTTTAGTTTACCGTCTTTATCTCTCAAAGGTACAAGTGTTGAATTTTTAGACCAGTCAGCAACAAACTCTCTCATTGCTTCTATTTCATCATCAGCTACATTATATAATGCTTGAGCCATGGCCACTGTTGCATAAGGCACTGCTGCAGTTGTTGCACCCATACCCATCAATCTTGTCATACCAATTTTAGCTAATGGTCTTACTGTTTCTCCTTTATCATTTTTAACTGTGTAATAAATTTCATCTAGTCCACGCTTCACTATGTTTGTACTTGTTCTTAATATTTCTGCTGGAAACGATACGAAGTTACCAAATGGAAATCTTCTTAAACCCTTTATAAACTCACCTACATAATCATAGTTAGGTATATTGTTTCTAACTATACTTGCAGCTTCCTCTTCTAATTGAGTTCTAGTTCTTTTTATTCCTGCTTTAGCATAAGCTTTTCCTAATCTAGATGTCTCACCTGCCCAAGATATAATTTTCCAGAAATCATCTTCAGCTGTATATAAATCTTGTGATACTTGTTTTATTTTAGACAAAGGTTTTAATAAAGGTTGTAATCCTCTGTAAGAAGTGAAAGTGGCACCATAATCAATATCTTCTAATAGACCTCGTAGATCTCCTAATCTTACGTTAGAGTTTACAACTCCTAATTTTAAAAGCTTTCTATATAATTCATTTTGTTTTCCCGTTCCTTTTAATCCTGTTTGTAGTGCTTGATAAGAATCTCTAATAGCTGTTGGTGTAGGTATAATACCATTAGCTGTTGCAAAAGCTCCAGCACTCACAAAGTTTCTTGCATGAGTAATAGGTGATAAAATAGTTTTTGCAATTTGTGATGTTGCTTTAGGATATAATACTAAACCTTCATAAATTCTCGCACCTGTGCTTTTTAATTGTCCTTGTTTATTTGTAAGTTCTAATGCATCAGCTATTTCATCAATAGCAAACTTTCCATTAATAGGATTAGTAATACCAGCTTCTAACGCTTTGTTAGGATCTATATTTATTTTTCTAATATTAGGACCAAGTGCATCAAAAGCTTCTTGTTCTGTATCATAAAACATACCTCTTTTACCTGCAGCTTTGTCTGCGTTCGATTGTTTAATTAGATCATCAAAAAATTCATTACGTCTTGTTATTAAAGATAATCTACTTGTTCCTGCAAGTATAGTTTGCATAGGATTTTTTTGTTCTCCTAATAATTCTTTAATTACAGCTTGTGCACCTTTAGGTAAGTTGACCATGTTTGTATATCCTCTTGCAGTAACAGCGTCATCTAATATAGTTTTACCTACAAAAAAATCTGGAACCTGAAATACTACATCAGAAGGTTTATCCATTTTAAATCCTTTAGGAAGTTGTGCAGTTTTTACTAATCTATTAACGTAATATTCTGCTTGTCCCTCTGTAATAGGTTTGCCGTTTGCTCTAGCGGTATCTCTAAATAATTTTATGGCTTTTGTTACAGCTTGTTCTGTTGGTTTATAACTTAAAAAAGGTAATATAGATTTATTAGAAAACACATCATAAGTAGAACCTAAATAGTCTTGAAACTTTTTGCCAAATAATTGTTTAAACTCTGTAAATTGTTGTCCCTTTAATCTACCACCAAGAGAACTAAACATTTCACCCCAACCATTTCTAATTGAGTTTATGTTATTATAAATAGCTGATCTAGTTTTTTTGTCTGCTTTTGCTTTATCTAATATATTATCTACGATTTTCTTTTTAGTAGGATCTATTTCACCAAATACAACTTTACCTGTTTTTTCATTTATCCTTGGTTTTCCAGATAACATAGCTGTGTTTAAACCTCTTAATAAATCATTTCTTTCTTTTGCTACTAATTTATTAGTTACTGTCTTAAATGCAGGATAGATTGCATCTATATTTTTATCTAATGATTGTGATACTTGTTTAGCAAAATTCACATCTGCTGATCTTGAACCTACTTGACCTCTTTCTATATCAAAAAATTCTTGTGTTTTACCACCCCTTGCTCTAACTTTAGATGCTGTTTTGTCTAAAAATCTATCTATTTTAGAATTAGAAAATCTTAAGTCTTTACCTCTTTGTGATAATGCTTTTATACCTGAACCTACACCACCAATTAATCCTGTAAATAATGCGCCCTCTGTACCAAATTTAACTCTGTTAATTAACTCTCTTGATGGATCATAATCGGTTTCATCTTCTCCTCTTTCTAATTCTGTTGGTCCACCAATTAAATCTCCAAACGTTCCTATTTGCTCTACATCACCAACAAAAACACCTTCAGCTATACCCCCCGCTGTAGCACCACCAATAAATTTTGCGGTTTTACCTTTTTTATTTAATAGTGCAGCTTTACTTGCTGCGTCTTTAATAACTTTACCATCTGCACCTGTAACTTTAAAATAGTTACCGGCTTTTCTAGAATTAATTGCTGTGTTTGCTAATCTTGTACCGGCTTTAAATGCAAAACCACCTGGCACACCAATGTTAACTAATGTTTTTGTAATTTTACCTGCAGCTGTTGATTCTGCAATATCATCAATATCACCAAGTCTGTCATAGATATTTTCTTCAAACCACTTTTCTACTTCAGCAGCTTTGTTTGTATCATTAGTTAAATCATAAATACTTGCACCTAATGAAAATAAACCTTTTGGAATTTCTATAAGACCTGTACCAACACCTGCAAAAATAGATCCTATTGTACTAACATCACTATCTTTTTCTGCGTCTAATAATTCTGTTTCTTTTAATTTATTTGGATCTAGAAGAGCCATCTACCCTCCAAATTTTCTACTGAATACTACCTTTTTATCTTTTACTTCAAAAACTAATTTGTTTCCTTTATCCGTGTAAACACCATCATCTATTTCTGCTACTTCACCAATATCCATACTGCCATCAGTTGCTTTGTCTCCTTTATATTTACTACCATAAAATTCTCCAACTGCTAATGTTAGACCTTGTCCCATTACAATTCCACTTTTACCAGTATATTTACCAATAGCTTCTTCTATTGTGCCAGCTTGTTTAGTTGCTCTTCTAATGGCTTCATCTTTAGGAATACCCTGTCTTACTAGATACTCTACAGTTTTTTCTACATTACCTGGTGCAAATCTTTTTGCTTGTGTTTGTTTGTCATAAAGTTCTTTTGCTTTTTTAGCTTTAAATTCTTCAAGACCAGCAAGTCTTTTAATTTCTGGAGCTTTACTCTTAACTTGTGCTGCGTCTGATATTGCACCAAAACCTTTACCTTCAAAGAATGCTTTCGATGCTGCTGCTAATGCATCACCCGCATATTCTTTTCTAGCATCGTCTAAACCTAAAGCTCTTTCAAGGTCCGTCATAGTAACTTCGTTATCTTCTGTTTCTTTAATTGTAGGTGTTTTTACTACTTGTTCTTTTTTAAGTTCTGGTTCTTCTTCTTTTTTTGTAAAAGCAGAAAAAGTTGGATCATCTATTTCACTTACAATTCCTTCTTTTTTAACAATAGGAGGATTATCTTTACTTGCAACTTCTTCAAATTCAGTTGTTTCTGTTTCTCCTTCTGGTGTTATTCTAAACTGATCAGAAAAAGCTAGATCTTGAAAACCTGGAGATGATCCCTCGCCTGTAAAACTTGCTATTCTATCAATATCTTCATCTTGTCCTAATACAAATCTACTTTTAGGATTAAACTTCATACTTCTATACATGTTTAATTGAGGAAAACTTTGAGCTGCAGCCATTAAATCTGCACCACTTACAAAACCTGCATTTTTATAATTAACTCTACCACCATCCATAAGGCCATTAGTAATCCCCGTTCCGCGACTATCTACGCGTCCACCTCTGAACATTGGTCTTCTTAAAATTCTACTCATTATCCGAATAATCCTAATTTAGATCCGATACTTGCTATACCTGTACCCACACCTAATGCAGTTTGTAATGGACTAGTTGGTGCACCTGGTGCTTGATATCCTACTGTTTGAGTAGGGAATGCACCTGGTTGAATTTGTGCAAGTTGTTGTCCTACTAAACCTATTTGTGTGAAAGGTAAGAATTGTGCTTCTCTTTCAGCTGCCGCTGCTGCATCGAGAACTGCTTGTTGTTGAGCTTGGCCTGCTTGACCTAACTGTGTTTGATAAGTTCCAAGACCTTGTCTTGCTGCTAAATCTTGTGCTGCCGCTGCTTGTGCTTGTTGAAATCCTTGTGCTAATAATTGTGCTTGCAATCCTTGACGTTGCGCTAAATTTCTTGAATCAAATTCTGATGCCATTATACCTTCTCTAGCACCACCATAAGCTCCAGCTTGTATAGCTCTATCTCTATTACCTGTTTGGCTAATTGCTGCTTGTCTATCAAACTCTGCTAATGTTGTCTTAATAACTTCTTGTTGATACGGAGACATAAAAGGTTTAAACGCATCGGGACCTGTAAGTGATCCTAATCCTTCCGCTGCAGTTCTTGCGTCTGTTTGAAGAACAGATTCAGGAGCAATTTTTGGTTTAAATTTGGATGGATCTAATCCTTGAAAATAAGGCTCACCTTGAGCATCAAGTGGAAGTCCTAAATTTTGTAAGTAATCTAAATTTGTTAAAAAAGTTCCTAGCGATGCTTCAACTTTTGGTGAAGGTAATACTTGTGTTATTGTAGTTGGATCTGCCATTATGCTCTTGCCTCTAAGTTATGCATTAAATTATACATTCGTTTTGCGCCTTTGTTAACGCTTCCACCACCAGCCGCTTTAACAGCATCGGCAGTCATTACAAATTCATTTTTGCTTAATCTTGCAGGGACGTCGTCCGCTCTCTCTTTGGCACCAATAGGTATGAAACCACCAGTTCTCATATCCATTTCTTTACCACCTAAATCCATTATACCACCATCTTTAAAAGAAGCAATACCTCCATCAGCCATAAGTTGATTATATCTCTCTATTCCAAGACCTGCTATTGCATCTCGTTCATTTTGAAATGTTCTACCATCTAATGTAACACCTCCTTGAAACCCTCCACTCATACCTGCTGTTTTAGAAGGTGGCATTACTTGCATAAGACCTGGTACATTTGCAGGAAGCATTTGATTAGCCATTGCATTAATAATACCTGATCTATTTTTTTGATTTATTCCTGAAATATTTGCTGATTTAAAAGCTTTTGTTAATAATCTATTTGCTTCATTACGAGCAAAATCTTGTGTTTGTGCTTGTTGTTGGGCATCTGTGCCGCCACCTACTCTTTGTAATGCATCTTGAAAGTCTAAAACAGATGCTCTACCTGGTTGATAATCTGTTCCCATAGCAACACTATCCTCACCTGTAATTCCAGCTAATCTAAATACATCTGATATACTTCTAATTGGAACGGGACCACCTATTCCAATTTCAGGTGCTGTGCCTGTTTCTCTAAACAATTCTAGTAAACTTTGATCTTTCATTACATTTCCTTTTTCATCCATCATAACGTTAAATACTTTTTTATCAGTAGGTATTGTTTGTATTCCTGTTGGTGTTGGTGCAGCTGTTGTTGGTGCAGCTGTTGTTGGTGTTATATTTTGTAAATATTTAAAATTACCATCACCTTTTCTTTCATCTCCATAACCAGTAAATTCTAAAAAATTACCTGATAAATTAAGACCTACTGAAGGATCACTATATTGTTGATTACCTATAAATTTATATCCTTCTACAGATTCTTTATTAAAATTATCTATATAGTCTTTGTCATCTGGTGTTACAGTATTTATAAAACTAAGAGATCCATTAGGCCTAACTTCATATCTATTTCTGCCATCTGAAATTATTCTAGTTCCAACAGGAACTGAGTTAGAATCTTGTGTAGATGTTGGATACATAAGAGGTTCCCCTCTCATAGTGCTTATTTGATTTCTAACTTTTTGCGTTATTGGACCACCGCCAGGTGTATTGTAATCTGAAACAGGTATAGTTCTTAATAGTCTTAATTCTTCAGGAGTGTATTCATTTTCATAAGATGATCCTGTAAAACTCATAAGTTCGTTTGGATCATACACGGGATAGTCATAACTCATTCCACCTTCTTGTAACCCAACTCTACCTCCGTCTTTTAATAATAGTCCGAATTCCTCAAGAGTTCTATCTATTACTGATTGTGGAAAGTTAGCTCTTAACATAGAAGCTGTAATATGTGATCTTCTATCTTCATCAGAAGCTTCTCTTTGTTCATCTGCTAATGCGTTGAATGCATCTAATTCTGCTAGGTAATCTGCCTCTGCTTGTTTTGCAAAGTTATATGCGTCTTGACCTAACTGTCCTGTTACGGCTGGAGATGCTGCTGTAGTAATTGCTTTAGTTTTACCAAAAAATCCTTCAGCAGTTTTTGGTGCTTGTAATATATCTTCTACTCCTTGAATTCCTGTTATTCCTAAATCTTTTGCTTGAGTTAAGAAAGATCTGTTTGCCATTTCTGTTTGAAAAAGTTTAGGATCTGTGGCTCTAGAAATACCTTGATCAGCTAAACCTTGAGCTGTTGTAGTTCCTGTTGTACCTGGGGCTGCTAAATATCCAGAACCTGCTGCCATTGCTATAGGTAAAATATCAAAATCTCCTTCGGATCCTTCTTGAGATAATTGTGCTCCCAACGCTCCTAGTCCGTATAAACCTGCTGCTTTATACTTACCAAGACTTGCAATACCTTTACCAAAAGCTCCCGCCGGTCCAAGTACAGGAGCTATTGCTGCAAGATAAGGTAAGTAAGGTTTAATCTCATTAGGTACTACTTTATCTAATACCTTTGCTATTGGTTTAGTTACTTTTTTTACTATTCCTTTGGCTTTTTTAAATAATCCCATAACTTTTAATTTTACTTGTTTTTCTGACTTCCGTCAATCTTCCTATATATTTGTTTTGCTACCAAAAGCATGAGGTCCAACGATAACATTTACATTCCTTGATATATCTTCTTGCTTTGTATCTGTTACAGCACTATCCACATCGGCTTGAGCCTCTGCATCAGACAGGTATTCTCTGCTTGTTTTTAAATTTTTAATAGTCACCTCAACTCTAGGCTTATAAACTTTTACCTTTTTACCTTCTACTATCTCATCTTTATATGCTTCTTCTTGTTCTACAAATGGCATTATCTATCCTCCCGGTTAATTTCTAATATAGATGCAATGACATCTACTTGACCACTACTTGCTTGTACTTTTAATATTTCACTTTCTTTCATAATTAAAGGTTCATTTAATACTTGCTCTCTTTGATTAGCTGATAAATTAACATCATTGTCTACTACAAAAATAGCAGAACTTGTATCTACTAAAGTAACTTTAACAACTGCTGCACCACCATTATCTTCTGATACTAATAATGATTTTACAATAGCTCTAGAGTTTGATGGTACTGTATATAAAGATGTTAAATCTGTATTTGTTAAACTTGTTTTTTCGTTCTTATATATATTTGCCATTAGCCTAATCCTAACCAAGTAAATCGTTCTTGGTCTTCTTTTTGTTGTGTTAAATATGTAGAGTTTAATTGTTCAATAATATTAGTTAATGCTTTGTTAATTTGTCTTTGGTTATCTTCACTGTATTCTTTTTTAGGTTCTGGTAATCTTACTACTATCTTTGCCATTATCCTCTCCTTCCATCAGGTTGCAAATCTACTTGAAAGGTACCAAATCTCCACGATTCGCCAGCACCTGTATTTTCTATTTTAATATTTGCATAACGTCCTCTAGCTCTGGTGTCAACTTTAGTTGTACTAGATGTAATCGTAAAAGGACTTAATGTTGTTGCTGTACTAGCATCCGCAGGAAAATCTTTTACAGATATGGTTACTTGATTATTACCTAATAATACTTTGAAGTTAGGTAAAAATCTACGCATAGCTAGAAATACTTCACTTTGATCTTTTTGTAAAGAGAAGCTAAATGATTCTACAAAAGAGGTTAAAGCTGTTGTGCTACCATCTGGATTAACTTGATCTGTTCCTATTTCATGTTCAAAAAATACTGTTTGACCTAAACCTGTTTCTCCTTGAATTACAGGAAACGTTCCTGTAGCTGTGCTATTATATGCAGTTGCATATGGTTTTGGATATACTAATGAATCAATCCAAGTTGTTCTAATAGAATTTGTATTTGTACCTGTGTACCAATTACCCATAGGTAATCGTGCATTGTCTTGTCCATAATTATAAACTACATATCTATCATTAAACGCAGCACTAGCTGTTGGGTACCACCAAACAACTTCTGTAAATAGATTGTTTATACCTGCACAAATTTGCTGACCTTTTGTAGTATCAATATTATCATAAATAAAATCTTCAACCGAACAAGGTAATGTATTAACTGTACCATCAAACGAGAAGAAACCATTATTACCCATCCAATAGGCAACACCATCAATTTCAATAGCTGCATTTTTACCAATCAATCCACAGTTCGTACCTACTTGTTCAAAGCCAAATGTAAATGGTGCACCAACAAACTTCATGGCATACAATGCATTATCAGTCCAAACTAGAATATTTTCTTTTGCAACTAATGATCCCATAATTTTTGTACCATCTTGTAATCTTTGTGTACCAGCTGTGTTAGTTGCTTCTGGTGTGTAATTATTTATATCTTCATCAACAGAAAATCTTATAAGCATATCATCTTGTGTAGCAGGTGAACCTATTGTTACTTCTGTTCCAAAATGAATTAAGTGACGTGTTGTTGGTGATATTAATGTAACTCTAGTTGCAGTTGGATTATTTGTAGTTGCAAATCCAGATGTAGATGTAGATGCTCTAACTCCTGTAGGATTAGCAGCTCCTGCATTCCAAGTAAAAGTTTTACCGTTTGCAATTGTTGCAACCAATACTTCACCAAAATTACTTAATGACCAAAGACCTGGTTCAAGAGTTACTGTAGATGCCTGTACTGCACTACCAAATCCTGTAAAATTAGTTGCGTTTTGAACAACAGCATTTGTACTGTGAGCTTGACCGTTTGATGTACCAGCAGTTGCTGTACCGTTTGCACCTCTAGTAATACCTAAAAATTGTGTAGAACTTTTTGATGTATATGTAATTAATTCACTCTCTACTAAAATTGTACCTGCTGAATCAAAACCAGTAGTTGAATCTACTGTAACAGCGGTCCCCGATCCACCTGTACCAGCAGTGTCTGCATTTAGTGATCCATCTAATTCTGTTTGCGAAACACCTGTAATTGTTCCAGCGTAGTTTCCAATACCAAAACCATAACCATAAGATTGTGCTGCTGGACCAACTACTTCATAAGGAGTAATAGTTACTGATCCACCACTAGATGCTGAACCTGCAGTGGCTGCTTGAATAGTTAAAGTTGTAGAAGTTGGAACTGATAAAACTTGAAAGTTTATATCATTAAAAGTTGCTGTTGTTACACCTGTAGTACCACCTGGTAAAGTTGTTGCACTTAACCTAATAATATCTCCTACAGCAATTCCGTGGTCTGCTGATGTTGTTAATGTTACAGTTGTTGTTCCATTAAAAGTAAAAGTTGCACCTGTGATTGCAGTGGCAAGAGGTGTTATATCAAATAACTGACCTTCAAAATATAAAAGTAAAAATTTATCTGTACCAAGAGCTACATATCTATTGCCATCAGTATCAACAAAAGCGTGTTGTTTTCTAGCTACACCTACAATAGTATCTGTTAAAAGAGATTGCCAACCACCTACTTTTTCTGGTAGGCCATATCTAAATCTTACGTTAT
>WLWE01001812.1_pt1 | contig 14855 bp, 31 predicted proteins | sample 6718301 | NCBI WGS metagenome assembly WLWE01 (sample SAMN12718691, study PRJNA515312) | sponge metagenome | isolation source: marine sponge | host: Mycale hentscheli | place: New Zealand: South Island, Marlborough, Capsize Point | collected 2003-05-01 | reverse complement strand
AATAAAATCGAAAACCAAAAATTGACCTTCATCTATCAATCTGAAAACGGGAACGTTGACACCTATGTCACTTCCGCACCGATTGAAAATCACCGTCATCACTTCATTGCTTATAAGTATAAGCAGGAAGGGCAAGTGTCTGGTACTCGCAGATTCAACAAGGTGAATCTGCTCTCCCATATTCATTGCAATAACACTGGAGAAAATATCCCAATCCCGCGCTGGTAATGTCAAGAAAAAAGCTCCCAAAAGGGAGCTTTTTTTACGCTTAGGTTGGCACGGCAGCTGCTCTAGCTAACACCCCTAAGTTGTTGCATAGCAACGACTTACGTCTGCCCCCGGGGGGCTTTGCGTAAGTCTTTGATGATCAACGGTTTATGAATTATATAATTATAGTAAAGTATAAATTTGAGCTTTACTATCTTTTACTTTTAGAAAAGTTTTATAAGCTTTTGTAATAGGTTTTTTATTATACTTTAATACAAAAGAATTATACTTATAAGGATCATATGTTGTTTCTATAGCTTCGCTGGGTACAGAATAACAAAGATCCAGATTGCCAACCACATAGGCATGAACATTTTTTCTTTGCTCCCGCAGAACTCTTCTTCTGCCTCCTTGCTGAACCCTGAATTCAGGATCATTTAATGACAAGCCATAAGAATGATCTATAACTTTTCCCGTCTTTATATTAACTACAGAAAACAGCTTGCGATGCAGATTAAAATAAACTTTAACTTTGATATCGATGTCCCAAAAAGTTGCCATTCCAAAATAATACAATAACAATAGAACAAAGCAATAAAAATCTTTCTTCAAGTTTCTTTGGGGTAAGACAGTCTTTGTCCCACCCTTTATGCTACAATAATCTTATGAAAAATCAAAAGGTTTACATAGTCCCCGTCAACGAGCAGGTTGAGTTTCCCATCGACCGCAAATCAGGCGGTCTCTGTGCTGCTATTGACTTCGCCCAATCCAAAAAATCTAATGTGTATCTGAAAAATCAAAAGACGGGTATCCTATCTTTGATTTGGAAGAGTAAAAAATAATCACTCTGAGCTTGACAAACAATAAAAAATAAACTAAATTACTTATATGAACAAAGACGTTGTAAACTTTCACTCCGAAGAACTAGAATCTTTTGCCATTACTGGTTATCTCGCTGCACTAAGTGGTAGACTAGAAGCCCTTGCCGATGGTCTAAATAATTACCCTTCGAATGGTAATGAATTCTACGTTGAACGAATAGATAAGATGAGCAAATCACTTGAAGAAGTTCGTAATTTCCTTTACAATAAAAAAACCAGTTACATTAACCTCAATAAATAATAACAAACAGAAAGCGAAAAATACTATGCAATTCCCAACTGAAAAATACACATTCGTTTACAAACGTCAAGATGGAACCGTCAATACTTATGTGACCTCTGGTCCCATCGTTGACAAATCTCATTACTTCACTGCTTACAAATACAGCGGGGAGCACCAGCAATATGGGATCCGCTCCTTTACTAAGGACGGGATCATTGGTAAAATCCAACGGGTTAACTAACCCCTTTTGAGCATTCAACGACTTACTATTATAACTATGGATAACATGATGAACGAAGAACTCCACAACTACGAGCCAACATGTGAGGAACTCTACCCCGCAGATTTTAACCATTCTGAATATCAGGAATGGGTAGATTCGACCCACGCGAGCACAGAAGAATTGTAAAAAAAAACTTGACAAGGAGGGCTTTTGCCCTCTCTTTTTTTAGGCTTAGGTTGGCACGTCAGCTGCTTTAACTAACATCCCTAAGCTGTTGCGTAGCAACGACTTACGCAAAGCGCCCCCGGGGCAGCCGTAAGTCCTTAATGATCAACGACTTAGAGCTTCAAACTATATAATTAGATATAATTTACATTATATATTATTTGCTATTTATGTATTTGGGGTTTGACATTCATTATTTGCGTATTTAAGGATTGACATTAGTTATTTGTTATTTACGTATTTATTGTTTAACATTGATTATTTATTAAATATTAGGCTTTACAGGTTATTAAATATGTGATTAAATTGTTGGATATGAAAAAACCCAAGACAATAGACATCACTCCCACATGGCAGTCACTCGCACCAGTAATGATAGATATCATTAAGACTTCTCCCACTCCTGAGTCAACTAAAATCGCTGAAGAAGAATTGCTAAAAATGGCAAGAGTAGCAGACAAATACATCGAAGTAACCTCATACAACAAAGATGGCAAATGTGTTGAACAATATGTTGACTTAAAGGATTCAGAATGAATTTAGAAATTATTACTAATAATGTTCCAAGGGATTTATTGTATCCTTATGAACTCTCAGAGAAAGATTGGGAAGACACTTGTTACGATGAAAAAGATCGGCAACGAGCAGAGCAGGAGGGAGACACTTTTATTAAATATAAAAATTATGTTTATTCTCTTGCTGATTTTATGAGAGTAGAAGATAATTCTTCTTTCAAAGGGTGGCATGGGTATTTATCCGAAACATTCTTTTCTGGAATATTAATCAAGTATTGTGAAGATACTGCTCAAGTTGTATTAGGAAGATATTATTCATAAACAAATAGGAGACTGATATGGGATTAGATCAAATGGCATACAGGATAAAACGTGGAATTATCAATGAAGAAGTTCCATATAATAAAAAAACAAATGGTCTTGATGAAAACCCTGATAGTGGTTTTGAAGAGATTGGCACTTGGCGCAAACATTATGAGCTAGATGATTGGATGACAGACCTGTATTGGAAGAAAGGCGGGAAGGGTAACGATGGTATGTTCAATTGCTGTTGGATGAAATTATCCAAGCTAGATTTAACTGAACTAGAAGTTTGTTTGCTTAAAGGTGAAATAGCATATAGCGATTGGCCTTCAGAGATAGACACTCAAAAAGAATATGATTTAAACTTTATTAAAAAAGCTAAGAAAATCATTGAAGATGGTTTTGATGTGTTTTATTCTAATTGGTGGTAATAATATGAAAGAAGAAAAAGTTTATACTCAAGATTACGTAGAAGAGATTGCGTGGCGAGCATTAATGCTAGATCCTAAAATTATATATGACTGGATAGAAGATCTTGATGATCATGAAGAATTGATTGAATTATTCGATTACTTGAATGATAAATTGAATCGCAGAATTGATAATAATATGGCAGACATGTATAAGGATGATTTCATGGAAAAACTTAAAATAGAAAAACTATTATGAAAGAGATAGAGCATTTTTGTAATTATTACATTTATAAAGCTGGTGATAAATATTATATTGAACAAGACGAAGATTTAGTTTTTAATTCTTTAGATGCAGCAAGGTTAAAAGCTAAAACTGATCCTTACGCCAGACGCACATTAGGAGGCCCAATGATCACAGAGGATGATTATGAAGCTGAACATTGGAAGCCAATCGCAAGACAGACTTATAAAGCACGATGAAAAAAGATTATTTTAAAGACGCGGAATCCGCAGTTGATTCTATTTTTGCGGAATGGCAAACTCAAATTAGAAAAAGTAAAGATGAAAATCTTAATAGAAGTTTTTATCAACTTCAAGATTCTTTTGCAAGATTTAAAGTAGAACTCATTAAAAAAGGTTACAAAGGATATTTTTCAAATGACTAGAAACTTTAAAACTATTTACCTTACGATAGCAGTGCAAGTTGAAGATACTGCCGATTGTCAAGAAGTGGTCGAAGATTTAGATTATAATATTAAACATCCTAAAATTATTGATTCAGAAATTATTGAACATCAAGTATGGGAGGAAGAGATATGAGAGAGTATATTGAAACCTATATGGCAGATGATACCACAAAGTTTGCCGACAAGATGTTTGATAAAGCATTGATTGGTTATGATTTTAATGGTCAAGTTTATTATGATCACCATAAAATAACAGTCATCCTTAAAAAAACAGGATTGACAGACAGTGAAGTTAATGAGAAAATATTGCTTTTAATCGCTAAAGATAAAATAAATATTATTGTTATTCCTAAAAAGTTATGAACAGAAAAACAGTTGTTTTAGAAAATATTGACATAGAATTACTTTCTCAACAAAAACGTGATCTATTAGATATTATTGCGGACCACAAGGAAAACTCTAAAAAAATTAAAAGCCTAGATGGGTTGCTTCACATGATAGACTATATAGAAGATAAGGTAGAAAAAGGATAATATGAAAAAATATACACTAACTGGTGAATATACTATTATATACGTCAAAGAGCAAACTATTGAAGCGAGAAGTCATGAAGAAGCAGAAGAAAAATTCAACAAGATACTATTAGACACTGATGCGAGAAATTGCCGCCCTAATTATATGGGATGGGAAATAACAGAAAATTACGAATCACTTGAAGATGCTAAACTAATAATATGAAAAAACTAATATACAAACCTGTTGAACACGACGACCAAAAAGTGTTTTTTGAAAATGAAGAGCAATTTTCTGATTGGGTAAGTTGCCAAGAAAGAGGAACTTTATTTGCTGCGGATGATCATAACAATGTCTATACAGTTATGTGCATGGATGGAGATGCTCCATGGGCAATATGCTATCTAAGGGGATTCAGGACATTAACATTTAAAGTTTTAGTAAGAGATTTTGAATTGTCTTGGATTGATAACGACCAGATGCTCCACCTGATAGATATATGTGAAGATTAAATAGTTTTATTGTTGACGCAAATCAAAAAGTGTTTCAAAATTATTGGATATGAAACAATACACTAGACCACCAGTAATAAAATGGGATGTGAATTCTTTGGCAAAAGAACTTGGTTTTTGTTTCGATCAAAATGGATCAATGTATTTTTTGACAGACGGACAGGGGGCGGTTTTCGATAGTAGATCACTTGAAGAAATTAATGGATACTTGCTCGGATACAAGTATAGCCAAATTTGCACCAGTAAATTATTTTAAAACACTAATATTATGAGAAAAACAATTAGATTGGCAGATATCAAAATGGATATCAACGAACAACTCTCCGCAGAATATACCACAGAAAAAGAAAGGAACCTGCTAGGTATGCTCCTAGAAAAATGGTTAATGAAGAGAGGGGCATATCAAGGTTTTAGGTGGTTAGAGAAAGATCGTGTCCCAAAGGGATGTAAAGCAGGGATAAATACCTTGTCAACACAAACCAGTAATGGTAAAACTGTGAATGAATTGTTTGACGATACTGATAGTTCAAGAAAATACTATTATTAATTTAAAAGATATTAGTTATGAGAAGATTTGATTTTACTAAACATTTGCCCACTCATTGTAGTGATAAATACGAAAAAGAATATTTTTTAATATTCAGTGTTATTGTCGCAGGTCGTAATGCAAAAATGGCAGTTGAAAAGACATGGAGACTACTTGAATTTACATGGGGAGAAGAAACCCCATTTGATTTAATTAAACATTATATTGATCATAATACTCTTACTCAAAAATTAAAATCATTAAAAATAGGTCAATATACAAGAATAGAAAAAGCATTAAAAGATATTATTAATTTAAATGTGGAAACTTGCACATTAGAAGATCTTTTAGCTTGTCATGGAGTCGGTAATAAAACTGCGCGATTTTTCTTGCTTAATACTAGAAAGAACGCAGAATATGCGGTATTAGATACTCATGTTCTTAAATGGTTAAACAATTTGCTGGGCAATTGGAGGAGCGTCCCTAAATCTACACCCACAAGCGAATCTCGATATGCACTATGGGAATACGAAGCGATTCAGGCAATGAAACAAGAATACCCTGAAAGAACATTGGCACAAGCAGACTTTGAAATCTGGAAAACATTTGCTAAAGTTTAATATTATGGAATACATATATGCATTAAAAGTTAATGCGGAGAAAGAAAACTTCTTTGCTTTTTACAGTACTTTAAATAAAGCGAAATCGGCAGGGAAAGATTGGTTGGAAAAAACCAATAAAATATGGGACAATCCAGTTACATACGTAGGAATGACATGTTATGAATTGGGATTAGATATTCATAAAATACAATTCGACACAATAGATAACGACAATGATTATGGAACTCACATAATCGCAGCATTTAATCGTCGAGCTAGTGAATTTCAAAGAGGTAAGCAAGGATTGGGGATAATAACAGAAGAGCAACTATCTTGGACATAAATTAAAATAATTAATATGAAACCATCAGAGACAAACACATCAGATACTGGATTAGGCATGGCTTCTGTTCTCCAAAGAGCAAAGCAAGAAATTAAAAATTTAAAAAAAGCTAATTTAAATCCAAAATCAAAATATTGGAAACCTATTAATAAAAGAGTATCAATGGTAGAAGCAAGTGTTACATCAGGGGTTAAAGAAGATTCTTTTGGAGTTATCTCTAGGGGAGTTTATGATGAATGGGCAAAAGGTTACGAATACTTCTGTAATCAAACCGTTAACACAAAAGGTCAAAAAGTAAATAGGAACGCATTAAAGAAACTCGCTGAACCATGGATAAGGCAAATGAAATTTGGTAAACAACTACCAAAAGAAAATTAAAAAAAAGATTGCTAATTTACCATAAATAACTCAAAATACTTGAACATATGAAACTACTTGCTAAAACAGATCCCGGTCACGGTTGGCTTCAAGTGCCAATAAATTTACTAAAAGAGCTCAATGTCACAGACAAAATATCTGGATATTCATACAAGAGAGGCTCATACGCGTATCTCGAAGAAGATTGTGACTGGACAATCTTTGGTCGAGCAATGGAAGCGAATGGTCTCACATACAGTGTAGAATGTGAACATTCAGATCAAGATTCATCAATACGTCAATACGAACCATTCAAGTAAGGATATAATATGCCAAACTGGAGTTATAATATACTTAATGCACCTGACGAGGTGCTAAAGCAAATCGTCGATGAAGGAGGAGAGATCGACTTTAACACGATCGTTCCGATGCCTAAAGAATTACAAGGCACCGTGAGTCCTAGCAGGGATAAGACTCGAAAAGAAAAAGATGCTTCAAAAAAGTTAATAGATAAATACGGCAGTGATAACTGGTATGATTGGTCATGCGAGAATTGGGGAACTAAATGGAATGGAGTCTCTGATGAACCATACTCCTATGTCATTGGAAGCGGAGACACTCTATTCACATATGGTGAAGGAATTATTCATTTCAGAACAGCATGGAGTTATCCAGAGGGTTTCATAGAAGCGTTAAGTAAAAAGTTCCCAAACGAATTGATTAAATTTGAATGGGAAGAAGAGCAAGGTTACGGGGAAGCCTTTACTATTAAAAACGGAGAAAAAGAAATACAAGAAGAATGGGATTTGCCCGAATGGGGAGAAGAAGTAGAAGTTGGCATACACACCATTTCAGAATGTATTGGGGATGGTGGCAGAGAAGAACCTTATACACCAAAGTTTAAAGCAGGTAAATGGTATATCGGTATAGATGAATGCGAAGAGCATGATTCTTTGGATGAGGCTAAAGCACGATGCAAAGTGCTAGAAGAGGAGAGGGAGAAAAGAAAAATTGAAATTAAGCTTGCTTAAACGAGCTTAATTATCTTGGGCAATGCAGCGGTCCTCTGATGTTTATGACTGGTTATTTTCATCGCCCGTGTGGTAACTGCATAAAAGCCACACCATTTTTTAAAAAAAGGTAATGCGGCGGCGGGGTTTTTACTTCTAAAGCTCACTAGTTTAGAAGGTTTGTTGTCCCTCTGGTGATCATAAACGCCTGAATAGTAATCGCATAAAAGCTATTCTTTCCTGACCCTCCTCTTTAGGTTTACGGATTTCCCCCTCTCTAGGGAAATCCCTAGAGAGGAGGGTATCTTTTTGATAATCAACAACTTACAAAAATCGCTCCCCGTCGCTATCGTAAGTCTTTCTTAATCAACAACTTACAAAAATAAGCGAAGCAGTCTATGTGCCAAAAAAAAATATTTTTTTAGACTTGATTCGATGAATTTTTATTGATAGCCTGAATGCATGAAATCAATCGTTAAGACTCAAAAGATCTTAGGCATCGATACAAATGCTAAAACCGTAAAGGGTGCAACTCAAGGTTTTATGACGGGCATAGTGTATCTAGCTCCAAGTAATGAATCAGGAGTGGCAAACACATGCCCACATGCCTCTAAAGGATGTCGCGATGCTTGCTTGTTTACTGCGGGACGCGGGTCCATGGATAACGTCCGCAACCCTAGAATTAAAAAAACTGTATCTTTTTTTGCTGATAAAGCTTCTTGGATTAATCAGCTCAAGGGTGAAATCTCCAAAGCTAAAAAGAAAGCCACAAAAAATAACGTTGAATTTGTTGCGCGTTTGAACGGAACAAGTGACATTGCATGGGAGAATGAAAACATCTTCCAGACCGAAAAAGATACACAGTTTTATGATTATACCAAATCATCCAAAAGAATGATTAAATTCTTAGAAGGTAAAATGCCAGCAAACTATCATCTAACTTTTTCTAAGTCAGAGACTAATGACTTTCTATGTGATATTGTGTTACGTAGAGGTGGTAATGTTGCAATGGTGTTTAAAGACTACAAGAAAGTTGTAAAAGATGGGCATTATGATTTTAAAGGTCGTCGTTATAAAGTCGTTGATGGCGACAAAAATGATTTACGTTTTAAGGATCCTAAAAATTGTATTGTCGCTTTGAAAGCAAAAGGCAAAGCTCTGAAGGATACGAGCGGGTTTGTTATTCTAAATTAAACCTTGACTTCATGAGCCAATGAACGTAAAACTATTTCAACCAATCATCAATATGATTGAGTATAGGATTTGCTCTCAAGGTGAGGGCAAAATTGACAAAATGCTAACCGTTGCTAGTTGGGTGGTTCTCATAGTGATTTTGGCTATGTGTAACCAAGACTAAAAAAATGAATAAATGATTGACATGTTTGCTGAATGGTGGTAGCTCTCTAGAGTATATCAAGTTATGTGATAATTCACCCCCTCTGAAAAGAGGGGGTCTTTTTTGCTTTAGGCAAGAGCAGAGTCACCACGATTAATACCAAAAAATCTAAATCAAGTCAATAAAAAAAGAGCTAAATAACCTTACTCCTAAGTCCTTGATAATCAGGGACTTATAAAAGTCGCTCCCCGCCGCCGCTGTAAGTACTTGATAATCAACAACTTACACATAAGCCTTCTAGCAGAAAATACATTTCTTGTCAACACTTATTATTAAAAAAATAAAATACTGAAAATAAATGAAAAAAAGTATTGTGCGGCTTTTAAAATATGGTATTCTTGTACTTGTAAACAGTAAATATTAACCCTAATAAAAAAAATACATTATGCCTAAAACTACAAGCAAAAATCAAGACCACTACATCTCCACCACTACTGGCTGGGTAAACCAAGAAGATACCGTAGATGAAATCACTTTCGATAAAGCCTTTCCATATGATTTTGAACGTCATCCAATTAACTATGGAGATGAGCATCTGCAAATTAATGGCACAAAATATTATGTGCTAGAATGTTCTGACAATGGACAAACCGTAGGCAAACCAATTCCTGAAACTTACCAGCATTTGACTAATGAGAGATTTTGGGAAATCATCCAAAATTCTGTTGGAGGAACTGACGCTGTCATCGAAAACGCAGGAACTTTCAAAAATCGTGGCAGACGGTTTGTCACTGTGCAGTTAGGCACTGATATGGATAAATTCTATGTTGGTAATCGTGAATTCAAAAACAGGTTCTGTCTGTTGGATAGCATCGATATGTCATCATCTCTATATGGGGTGAACACTTCCACTTGCATCATCTGCCAAAACAGCTTTAGTGCTGCGATGTCAGACCGATCTGGTTTGTTTCGATTCAAAGTTCGCCACTCCAAAAATATGATCGTTGGAATCGAGAATATGGAGAAAGGTATTGAATCTTTCATTGGCGTTTCAAAGCAATTCAAACACGCTCTTGAGAAAGCAAATACCATCCCTGTGAAACATACAGAAGCTAATCAGCTTTTTACAGGTTGGATTGCAAAAGATAACGCCAAAGATAAAGTTTTATCCACTCGTTCAAAAAACATAGTGAATAGACTAGGCGAGCTTTTTGTTTCTGGCAAAGGTAATGAGGGCCAAACTCTACTTGACGCTTTCTCTGCTGTTACTGATTTTTACAGCCATGAATCTTCTGGAGGTAAAGACAACGATGGATTCCGAGCCAAGCAAAACGAATCAAGTCAGTTTGGGACAGGTAATAGAGTCAAACAAAATTTTTACAATGAATTGTTTTCTTCTCCTCATGCAACCAGCCGTATGCCTGACTTCAAAAAAGAAAGTTTTGAATCTTTAAAAGAGCGAGGACGCGAGGTAATGGCTCAAGAATCTGTAGTCATGAATTAACTCAGTAAGTCAAGCTCAAAATCAAAAAAAGTCTCCGAAAGGAGGCTTTTTTTTTGTGCATAGGTTGGCACAGCACATGCTCTAAGAATATGTATAAGTCGTTGCGCAGCAAGGACTTAGGGCGAAGCGGGGGCCGAACTTCTGTAAGTCTTTCATTACCAACAACTTACGCAAGAAAATTTCAATTCTGTAAGTCTTTCATTATCAACACTTTATGTCTTTTATTTTTTGTCTATATATGTATATATATTATTTATATGTTTATTTAGCCTTATATATTTGGCGTTCTATATTTAGTGTTATATATTTGGCTATTGTTATTAAGCGTTTATTTGTTCGTTATTTGGTTTTATTTGATTTACAATCAAACAGTATTTGTATATTATTTGTTAGATATTAGATAGATATTTATTACTTATTTGGCTGCGCTTTATTTATAATCAAACAAAAAAACCCACAGGTTGCCCTGTGGGTTGTGTGTCTTATCGTTGTTATTTACTTTATTGCTTGGCGCGAGGCCTACGATACTGAGCTTTCCCAGAACGCGCAAACACGATTCGATCTGTGTCAACGCGGCGGTTCATCTTGCTATTGACATCGAAGAATGACACCATCTTCTCAGTCGCTGACTTGATGCGAGCGCAATAGGTATGTTGTCCCTTTGCGCGATTTACTACTAAGGTCGTAAAACGACCACCTGTCTTATTCAATGTATTAACTAACTTATTTGCCATACAAGAACAATTTAATATATTATTGCGTATTTGTCAAGTATTATTACGCATTTATTTGTTCATTATTAATTAATTCTGCCTTCGGCTTCGGCCTCTTTATCCTTGACAAACATATCAGGATCTTCTAATAGACCTACTATATCTGCTTGCCAATAAGATTCTATTGTTTTTTTGCCTCCTATATATGCATTAATAGCAGTTAATATAATATTTGCTTCACCTGAAATAGGATTTCTGATATCATCGTAATGAGGAAGAATGATTAAGCTTTTACCATCTTCGCTGGTTCCAGTCCATGGGCCGCTGCAATTAGTAAGCGCCCACTTTTTAATTATTACATCTCCACCATCTTTATGTTTTATTTTTATTTCATTTTGTTGATATGTTGCTACTGCTATCCAACTAAAGTCTTCACTAATCCATTGTGCTGTTATACCATTCTTATGTTTTAATAATATCTGTTGCTTATATGCCATATATATATCTTTACCCTAAAAACATATAAATAGACTAAAATATTTAATAATTAACTAAAATGAGCTAAAAACATTAAAAAATCATTTAAAAACATGTATTATATTAAGCTATTATTTATTCATTATTATTATGATGATCTAGTTAAATTTCTTATCAATTACTTTAACTCCATGGTAAGTAATTTTTCTTAAGCCTTCAATTGTAATAAACCCTTTGCGAAGAAGAAACATTTCATGATCTCTCTGGATACTGCTTCTAGATAAACCAGTCTTAGCTGCAAGAGAAGCTAATGAGCAGGATCCATGCTTCTTGAGAATATTTAATATCTGCCACTCAATGCGATTTAATCCTTCAGGTAAAACGCCAAGAATAGTAAATAATTGCATAGCATCATTTTTGCTGACATGTTTAATCCTGTAAGTTTTGCAATAGTTTCTAATGTCTTGCGCCATGAGTATGCAAGATCTAGCGTTACCTCTAGAGGTTTCTGCTATTACTTGAAGAGCGTCTTCGCAAAATGTATATTCTGAGAGATATGATTTAATAATGCCTTTAAGGTCATCAACACTATAATCAGAAAATTCAACAACAGTTAATCTATCTTTAAGTGGAGGAAACAGATCATGACTTTCAGTAGTTGCGAATAAAAAATGATGCTTGCTGAAATCAAACTCATAAGTTTCATCTCCAGCCGTATAGCTTCTTTGGGGACTCTTCTCTGTATTTAGTATAGTAAGTAAAGTATAGACTAAACTGTCAGGCAAAGCATGACACTCATCAAATAAAACTGTTACTTCTTTGTCTTGAATGTGTGGAACGAAGACTTGCTCAAGAAATTGAGTTACTGATTTAATGGTGGAGCTATTAATTTCAATAAACTTTTTCTCCATTCCATTTTTATTTTTTAAGTTGTTAGCAAACTCTCTTGCGTAAGCTGTTTTACCCAGACCTCTGGCACCAATGAAATTAAGAAAAGGCACAACGCCTGTTTTCTTATGTACATCAATATAGAAGTTGAGTTTACTTTTAATTTGTTTTTGTCCAACTAGTTTTTCAAATGGCATAATATTTATTCCTTACAATGATCAATTTAATATTTATTCAATGAGAAGTCAAGAAAAAACTGGGGGAGATTGCTCCCCCCCATTGAATCAGCTGATTGTGAACTCAATCTTTGGTTCATCTTCAACTTGCTTCGTTGGTTCTAGCTCTGGTTCTGGCTTTAATCCAGCTGGCGTACGGTTAGTAAGCCAAACGCGACCAACTGGCACTGTGGCCTTCATGTCGCCATCCAACTCTTTTAATAGATCTTCAAGAGTCATATCAACAGTACTAGTAGCGCCTTTTGGTCTGCCCCTACCTCTTTTTTGCTTTTCTGTCATACACTGGTAATTTAAATCAAGAAAGGGTGGGTGTCAATTATTTTTTATTCAGAAGTGAAAAAAAAAGACCCCTTCAAAAAAACACTTGGAATTTTTTGATGCGCTGCGGGGTCTTACTGGATTTTACTTAGAGAAAATAAACATCCAGCGTTGTTGCGCTAATATATATTACACACAAAATCAATTTTATTCAACATAATCTAATGTTTCATCTAGTCTTACTTTAGCTATTGCAAGATTTATTTCAAACCATTCATTCCTCTTATTTAGGGCAAAGTACTTCATTATTTCATGTATTTGTTTTTCGGCGGCGCGGCAATCTGGATGATGTATATAATATTCTATTTTATAATCTCTATATGGAGATGATGTTTGATATGTGCGCAATCTTTCTTTAATGTCTTTTGTAATACCTATTTTGTAATAACCCTTAAAAGCTTTATTACTTATTATGTATATATATCCTTCTTTGGTTTTAATAATATTTATTAATGGGGCGGCTAATTAAGTTTATTATTATTATCTTCTTCCTCTTCTTTTTCAATTTCACGCATTGTATCTTTAGCTATTCTTTCTATTATTTCATCTTTTATATTAGTAATGTCATTTTGCCTTATCATTGCAAACACCATCCCTTCATAAAACATAAAATACATATTCAAACAAGAACAAAACACAAACAAATAAAAATTCATATTGTTTAGCTTTATTTCATTATGTAGTAACAACATTACAAACAAACATACAGAATAAAACAAACCATATTTATGTATTATTGTTATTATTTTAGAATTCATATTATTAATTATCTTTTGCGGCTTTATTTGAATAAATAATAGAAGCAGTCATACCTTAAAATTTTCTATCTTTTTTATTTATTACTATCTTGTTATTATCTTTATATGTTATATGTATATAACTGTCTTATTTGTCTATATATTTATTTGTATCTAAAATAGCATATTTATTGGGAAAAATGGGTTATTTGGGGTTAACGCAGTATAATTAAACACACTGTGTAAACAAGACCTATAAAGGTTGAAGCCAACAGAAAACCATATAAAATATCTAAGAAATCACGATTCATCATAAAAAACAATATTTAACGAAAAAGCATTAATAATTGATACACTGATAACATTATTTATTATTTGTACAAGTAAAATTCTTATTACTTCATACTTTAGCGGCCATTCAATGTGTATTTTACAATTCTAATACATTATCTACTATAGTTTCTATTTGCTTTAACATAGTTGGGTTTTGTATATAATATACATACGAGTAATCACCTGAACTTACTATATCTGATATTTGGCTTGTATATAAACAGATGCAATATATGATGTCTTCAAACACTCCAGCATTATAATCGAAAGCTTGAAAAATTTTCAAGAACTTTTGTTTGTTGGCGGCGTTCTCTTTCTCAAATTCATCTGCCCAATTTAGAAATATTTTTTTAGCGTTAGGTTCGTAGAACTTTTCATATAAGATAACCTGAAGATCTTCATAAGGCATCTTTAAGTCTTTACTTGCTTGAAAAGCAAATATATGATTAGTTTTTGCCATTCTTTTTGAAAGTGACAAATGGTATTATTACATAACTATGATGTGGTTTATAATATTCAGCATATTTATTTGCTTCTTCATATGTTCTAAACTTAGCATCTATGTGTTGATCAACGCAAGCATAGTTTATTTCTATAGTATTTAATACAATTGATAATATTAATGTCATATCCTGTTATAAACCTTCACAAAACGAGGCGTGTACTCGCCTACGTAAGCATTTAAGGTGTTGAACTCAAAAAACTCTTCTGCCTCCTTAAAAGTCATGCTAGAGGTCTCTACAAGGATTTCTATGCATTTATCAACGTCATATA
>WLWE01001809.1_pt1 | contig 14888 bp, 20 predicted proteins | sample 6718301 | NCBI WGS metagenome assembly WLWE01 (sample SAMN12718691, study PRJNA515312) | sponge metagenome | isolation source: marine sponge | host: Mycale hentscheli | place: New Zealand: South Island, Marlborough, Capsize Point | collected 2003-05-01 | reverse complement strand
TATACAAGAACAAAGGAATTGTATAGGTTTTACCAGTTTCTAAGATTGTATCTTCAGAAACTGCTCTTGGTTTGACTCCATTATCTAATTTAAATTTATCACCACGGATATGATGCTTTATCATCTTTGCAGCATGATGACGAGAAATCAGGTAAGCAGCAGCAGAGAAGTCATTGATAAACTTTAGATGCAACTTAACGTGAATGTCACCCGTTGTGATTGCAGTCAGTTGAATACAATCCCAATCATACGGAAGCAAACCGACAAACTCGTGCCAAGCAAAGTTCCAGTATCTAACTGGAGAAAAATCTACATCATCCTCAAGGATCATACAATATTCATCATCAGTCTCTTCATAGAAGTGCTTGATTGCTTTTAGATGAGACATGCAACATCCAAGTTCTGTCTGACTTACATTATCAGGTATTCTTCCTTTCAAATGTTCAGCAGCATCATCTTCTCTTGCATCATATCCTGAGATGCGAGTATGGTTATTAACATTCCAATACTTAAACTGCTCTTCCATGTAGAACCGTCTATCAGTATCAGCATCTAAGTTTAACCAATAGATTGCAGGAAGACCTTGAAGTTTATGTGTGGACTTATTCCTGTCCATTTTACTAAATGCGTGTCCATCCATCAGGTACTACATCCTTTGTATTGTGATCTTTCGTATAACCATCAGTGCCAAACCACTGTTTAGGAGCAACTACTGTGCCCCTGTTAGCAAGCCATGCACCCCACCAAGAGAATGAAGAGTTGGCAATAATAAAATCAGAGCAGAGTGTCATAAGACAAAGGTCTACCCTATTGTCTTCATTCTCAGAGATCAGGAAACGATCTCCAGAGAATAACTCTTGCTCATTACACCATGCAGGATCATCTGAAAACACAATCACATTGCGATCATCATCAAAGTGCTTCAGTGCCTCTGCATAATACTCAAGAGTACATGGAGGATGATTAGCACTATTAGTTAGATAATCTGTGCGACGAACATGAAGAGCAATAGGATTATCTACAGAGGAGATCATTCCCTTACAAGGGTTCAAAATCTCATCTTTGAAAGTAAAGTCTTCACGAATCTCATTTTCAATATGCTTGAAATATTTTTCTGTCTGAAAATATCCACGAAGATCTACATGGTCAGGACACATGCGAAATAGTTCATCATCAAAATGAAATTGTCGTTCTTGCACAACTGGTGCATGTCCATTATTTAACAGACCTGTATTTACTCTCAGATCAAAGGAATCAAACAGTTCTGTACGAAGCATATTCCCCATACCATCATCTACTGCTTCTGGATAATATGGGATAGTAATATCTGCTCCAATATTTCTCGCCAATCCTTTAAGAGCAGCATACTGAAACATCTGATTACCAAGACGACCCATTCGTCCTAGTGCATTGAATCCTATCATTTTAGTTGTTCTTTACGTGTTTTCAGATAGTCCTGACTCTCATAATACTTCACTAACTGGTCTCTGTCAAATGTTTTAATTGTGTTCCAGAGTTGATAATTATTATTGAAGTTTGGATTGCTAAACCAGGAGTTGTGTGTTCTACCATGCTCAAGATGGTAGACATAGTTATTCAGTCTTGCAATACGATGTCCCAGTGTGCTCATGCGGAAATAGAACTCATCATCCTCACATCCCCATGACACAAAGTTCTCATTCATCATGTAAGAATCAATATATTTTTGTCGGTCAATAAACTGACACCAACCAATCGTAGAGTTAGAAAGCCTCTTATTCTTATCAAGGACAGATGTGCCGTTCCAAGACTTCACAAACTCTGAGAAGATCTCCATATTAAAGTCAGCACACCACTGGTAGATGCCACACTGATAAGGATACACTATATCTGCCTTATCATTAATAATCAAATCATATGCTTCTTGATATGATGGAATTGGAAGAATGCAATCAGCATCATAGTTTGCAACAACTCTTGACCCAGATTCAACGATGAGATCATTCAGAACCTTACTCTTACAAAAGAGTGGTTCATTAGTTTCCTCATACAAATAAGTTAGGTTAGTGGTATCTGCATACTTCTTAATTTCAGGTAGTGCTCTGAATAAAAAAGTATTTCTAGGAGATACCTCCTTTACAATCACATGTGCATTAGTATGTCTCAACAAATAAGAGACCGACGAGATAATGTTTCTCAGTCTATCTTCGGTCTCAATCCTTGTTGGAATAATAAAAGTTAAATCCATTATACTCTGACAATCTCCCTATCCACAGCAGTCATGCCTGGATAATAATAACCCTCGGTATCAATATGTGCAAGTGTTGGACCAAACCAAGGTCTTGGAATAAAGATTTGTTTATCTTTTTTAGATCCAAGCCACGCAATCCACCAAGAGAATGTACTATTTGCAATAATAAAATCATCACACAATGCTCCAACGGCAAAATCAAAATGTGGTTTATATATTCCTTCAGGAATTACATCATTGAATACAAAATTATCTTCAGTAAAAATAGTTTTACACCATTCAACATCATCAGAGGTGATGACATATTGACGATCTGTTCCCAATTTGTCCATGCATTCTCTGTAATACGATTCTACGCAAGGAGGATGGCAGTCTTGGAATTTTACATAATCACCACGACGAATACTTACACAGACAGGATTTTCAGTTCCCTTTTCTTTGTGAAATTTTTCAGCAACCTCAAGAAGATGTTCACGAACAACAAAGTCCTGACGAACTTCTTCCTCTGCATTCTCAAAGTAATGATAAGATTCAAAGTGCCCCAGAAGACTTGAGTTGTCAGGGCATTCATCAAATAGTTCTTGACAAAATTCTGCTTGTTGTAGGTCAATTTGATTACCCTCAACTTCTCCAAACCTACCATTAAGATAATTCATTTCAAACAAATGTTGAAGTTGATGATATACAGTTACAGTATTACCATTAATCTGTTTGTCAAAGAAAGGTGCTTGTGAATGGTCAGGAATACAAAAATCAAATCCTTTATTCTTAGCAATGCCAACAAGAGCAGCATATTGGAACAATTGATTTCCAAGTCTACCCTTTTGACCCAATTGATTCATTCCAATCATTTCAATCTCCTTTAATTACTCTGTAGCTGTCCTCATCAAAATGTTCTGTTGAGAATTCAAATAACTCAGATGGTTCAACAGCAACCATCTGATGTCTAAGTCCACGATAGATATGAAACTTATCACCAGGTTCAAGAACAATGTCCTTTGCATCTGCTAAGTCATCACTATCTCCATAGTATAGAAGTATTCTACCAGACTGTAGATAAAATGTCTCGTCTTTTACTTTATGATAATGCCATGAGCATCTCTTTCCCTCTTCAAAGAAAAGAAGTTTACCACAGTATTCATCAGTATTTACAATCCATCTTTCATATCCCCAACCTTTGGGAACGTGTTTAATTTCTGAAGAAATCATCAGAGTGTATCCCTTTATCGTCTATGTAGTAATCAGCAGAAGGTTTACCAAGGAATAATTGATGATACTTACATCCCCACAAACTTAATTGTATCTCAGTAAATTCATAGAATTCTTTTATTGCCAGGTCCACAATATTATTATATCGACCCATCCCTCTGGCAGTGAGATATACGATGGTATGACCCTCGTCGTATAGTTTATTTATTTTATCAATACGATCCTGAATTGGCAATGCCTGCTCATACCTCATCTCATCTGTAGGACCAGGGGTGCATATAGTACCGTCAATATCAACCACATATCTCATAGTTCTTTAATCCTATTAATAAGATTAGTTGATGAATATCCACCAACACGATTAAAAAATCTTACTTGTTTTGCATAATCACAACCAACAACTTCACCTCTCCTCCAATCACCGCCCACAACTAAAATATCTGGAGTATAAAATTCAATAAGTTGCTCTAATTCAGTTTTACTACCGAATACATGAACTATATCAATATATTTAATAGAACTAAGAATGGAGTACCTATGACAAATATCATTGATTGGTCTCTCCACACCTTTATCCAATCGGACTTTCTCATCACTATCAATACCAACAATCAATCGATCTCCAAGAGATTTACATGCTTTGAATAATTCTATATGCCCCGGATGGAGAATATCAAAACATCCATTAGTCCAGATTGTTTTCATTTTAAATAATCCTCAACGGTAGTGAATTTGTAATCACCCCATTCTTTTGCAGCACAAGTATAATCTTGATACTTGCCTCTCAAATGATCTGGAAATGGGATATATTCTACCTCACCATTATACTTGTTTGCCACACATTCTGCAACATGTTCAAAACTAACAGGTTTACTGGTGCCTAGATCATAGATACCAGATCCTTTCTTATTATTAAGAACTAGATCCACAATATCATCAACACATATAAAATCTCTTAGAAATTTATCAGACCCTTCAAACAGTTTTAGTTTTCCTGTTTCTTTAATCTGTTTTGTAAACTTACTTACAGGACTTGCTTGATCTCCCTTATGATCTTCTCCTCCACCATACACATTAAAGTATCTAAACCCCTGAATATTAGTGAAGAAATCTATATTATCTTGAACCCAATAGTCAACTTGCAATTTACTAATTGCATAATAGTTTAAAGGATTTATATTTCCTGTAGTATTTCCATACACTGATGCTGAAGATGCATATTTAACTGGAATGTTAAACTCAATTGCCTTTTCAAACAACTGAAGAGTAAAGTCAACGTTATACTTATGAATCTTATCGATGTCAGTTTCTACTGTGCTCGATAAAGCACCTTGATGTATGATAAGTTCTACTTTATCCCAATCCGTATAGTCTTCCAAAAAAAGAAATGCACCACCAAATTCTACTCTATAAAGATTATCTGGATCAATTGCATTTTCAAATACCTTTCCTATGAATCCGTTATTTCCAGTTAAGATAATCATACCTTTTCCCACTTTTCTAAGTCAAGTTCTGAAACAAATTTTCTACTCTTGCTGTAATGTGTATTATATAATGGAACATTTGATTTTGGATAAACATAATCCCAAGAAGGTTCTTCAAAACCTGCTTCTTCCAAAACATCTCTCCTAACAACAACCATATCATCAATATGAATCCAGACCGGAACATAGTCATATTCATTAAAAAGTTTCTTCAGTGCCATTGGAGAAACACCATACCAGTCTGCTCCATCCCAATCCCATTCAGTATCATACTTTAGAACATAACTTTCATCTGGTTCAAACCTAACATTACATTCAATCATAAGTGTTCTTGGTCTGTATCCACCCTCAAGAATAGACTTCATGATATGATAATCAATACCATCCATATCAATGCAAAGAAAGTCTGGGTCGTTTGGAGCACCATACTTGTTAAAGAGTTCACAAATGTTCTCTCTAGTAATCTTTTCAATATGCAAATTGATACTAGGATTATCAACAAAAGCAAAGTCTTGATGATTACCCTCTAGTAATAAACCAGACCATCCCTGATTCTCCCTAAGATATGATGTGTTAGATAACATATATCCATCCATTGCGCCAAACTCAATGTAATACTTATTGGTTGTTCCAAAGTTACTAAGAGTATATTGGATAATAGAGTCTTGTCCTTTTTGAGAATTGCCAAGAACAACTGGATTTACAATATGATAATTTAGTTGTTTCATTTTACGATTGTTACTCCCTTTTGCGTTACAACATTTGATGCACACTTGTTAGCGTACTTAATACTCTCAATTATATCATTAGTTTCCATAAATTTCACAACTAGTCCGGATATGAAAGTATCTCCAGCACCAGATACGTCCTTCACTTCCACCTTCTTTGTGGGGTATCTCTTGCCACGATACTCACATCCTGCCCCACCCAAAGTGCGAATAATTTTTTCTCTAATGGTAGAGGTAACTTGAGACTCTGAATTACGATATTCAACATCATTGATCTTAATAAATCGTGCTTCATTCACCCAGTCACCCAAGATTTTCTTAGTGTCAATGAATACATTTGTATGATTAGAACATATATGCTCAATGTCTTCTTCTAACAAAAATCCTTTATTATAATCAGAAATAATAATCAAATCATAGTTAAAATCAATGACACTTACATCAATCCTAGGAATTGTTTGTGTTGTATCTACACGAAAAAACATATGATTACTGTCCTTATGGACATAACGTGTCTTCGCAATCTCATACCAGTTATTATTAGTCAAGATATCAATCTGACCACCAGATAAACTTTCAATATTCCTACGAACATTACCTGCCATACCAGGATTTTCTCTCTGATCAACAATGTTCAGCACAGGGACAGGTGCCTCAGGACATAATCTATTAGAATCACAGTAGACAAATACATCTCTGCATGTTTCTCCAATGACTAAGATACTCATGGCCTACCAATGTAAGATTTATAGAACTGCTTAACATCTTCTGGTGAATGTGGCAAAAATGCCCTCAGCAACCATGTATTCCAACCAGTAAAGTTAGGAGACAATTTGATAAAGATATTTTCTTTTGGCAAGATGTTGGATGCTAGATGAGCACAGAAGGAATCACATCCAGCATAGTAACTACAACTTGCAACTAAGTCTCTTACCTCCGTAATGGGAACATTGATAAACAATTCTTGCCTGTCAATAGCAAGATCCACCTCACAGTCAGAAATAATCTTTACTGGCAGTCCAGTCTCCTTAGACAAACTATTTACAAAATCTACATCAGAATCAGATATACCTGCAATGTCAGATCTTGGTCTTGTAGATGTTGGATAGTGGAAGAGGATGTAATCTTCTTCAATTATGTTAGCATACTTTAAGATAGATGATTGCTGAAAAGGTCTATTTTCATCGGTAAACATGGAAACTGTGTTCACTACCTGAAGGTTTTGATTGTTCCATTCTTTTTCAATGCCAAATAACTGTAGACCTACATTAAAATTTCTTTCAAAATCAGGTCTAAAGTGCCAAAAAGGAACAGCAACTGGATCAAGCTGGGTCATGTATTGTTTTCCAACTTCATCATCAATTGTATGATGAGTAGTGAGATTTGGATAATCAGGATTACCATCAAGCAATTCCTTAACCACATATCCAAACCTACATGCCCAATAAATCTCAGAGATACTCTCCTTCTCTTCTTTTGTAAGAATAGAATCAAGGAAACACATGTCCCCAATCCCTACAGATAGATACGTCTTCATTCTTTTGAAAAGTCTTTATGAACAAACATAGCATTAAGACCATCATGATGAATGAAATCATATCTATCACAGATCATACTATTAATTGTTTGGAATGGTGTGTTAGAAATCTCAATTAACATCAATTTTGGAAGATGCTTGGAGAAGTCTAGACCATTCAAAACGTTAACCTCAAATCCCTCAACATCAATTAACATAAAGTCAATATCAGATGGGCAGTCATTGTCCTCAAGGATAGTAGAAGTTGCATCACAAAGCAATTTACGTCCCTGATAGTTATAAGGGACGATCACATCAACTGTACTGTCTTCACTTGATTCCAAAGACTCTTGATTATAGATTCTTACTACTTCTTTCTTATCAGAAGCACCACACTTAACCATCTTAATATTATTATATTGCTCTTCTGGTAGTATTTTCTTCAGAAGAGGATCCAATTCATTGTCAATCAACTCATGAATACTCTCAATGTAAATACCAGTCCATCCATTCTCAAGTAATTCTAGAGTGTGACTCTCACCTCTAATGATGAGATCATTATCCCAATCAAGCATTCTAGGTGTTCCCATCCTTTGCCAATCAAGAACACAACCAACACCAATCTCTACCAAAAATCCATCAGTCTTATCACCAAAGTATTTTTGATAAAGATCTACAACCCACTCACTATGTGGACCCATATAGGGTGCGTTTCTGTATGGACAGTTATTAAACTCTAGCATATCAATACCTCGACTTTCTTTCAATAATCATTGCAGGTCTACCACTTTCTTTGGCACCTCTGAATGCATTAACAACATCAGACCCAGTGACAGGATCAATAACAGGGAAACTAACTGCTTCACGAAACACATCTGTGAAGTCCTGAGCATGTGTAATGCCAGAGTAGAAAGGACCAGCATCTGCAGTGACTGCACGGATAATTATGGGAACTTTATATTCTCCACGAGAGATTCTTTCAATCTTATCAATGTGATTGATGATTGCATCTGCTGCAACCAACATAAAGTCATGACGTTCAAAGTAAATAACAGGTGTGAATCCCTCAAATGACATACCAATAGCAAGTCCTGCCATCAGATTCTCTGCTACAGGTGTCTCCAGTTTCTGATTATCAGGAACGTTTTTCAGGGTGCCAATTGCATTACCATAAAGAACATTATATCCGATGAAAATAGCACCTTCATCACCAAGTTCTGTCATAGACTGGGACATTGCCTCCTTATAAGAAAGACTTTCATCCACATCATGATTAGGATAAACAAACTCTTCTAGAGGTGGGAAGTATTCCTCATCAGTTTTCTTATACTGTTGCGCTTCACCCAAGTCAATCATGCCTGGTTTGCGACAGTGAGGATAAACGCAATCATATTGATAACGAATCACAGAAGGGGAGTTCCATTCTGGATGTGCAGTCTTACCCCAACGATCAGTATTAGATGCTTCACAAGATCTATCATTACTCTCAATCACAAAAGTGCAAGGCAATTCATGCCCATCAACATATCTAACTGCCTCAGAGAGATGCCCATTATCCTCTGTACCGTCTCCAACAAAGCACCATACTCTTTGAGTAGATCCCTTGCGTTTCAGTGCCCATGCAATCCCTGCAGCAATTGCAGGAGTGCCTCCAATGATTGCAGAGAGGAAGAAGTTACGTTCACGATCATATACAAACATGCTCCTACCATCTTTAATTTTTTCCTCCAATTCTTCAGGAGGAACTCCATGTAAGAGAGCATGATAATGATTTCTATGATTGGAGATTACATAATCACCATCTTTAATATCCTTAAAAATTTCAATCAGTTGATCTTCATTGCCACCAGAAAGATGGAAAAGAAATGGTAACTGATTGTCTAAGTAAAGATCACCTATTCTATCCTCAAAGGAAATCAATTCTTCCTTTGTCCACACCTTCCGCATCATACTACTCCTATTTCGATAATAATTCTACCAGCATTTCCACTTCTAAGCAAGTCGAATGCTTCGTTTACCTGATCTAATTTAAATCTATGAGTCACGAATTGTTTGACACTAAGAATACCTTCTTGATGCATACGAACATAACGAGGAATATCTTCTGTAGGGTTGGTCTTACCCCCTTGAGTTGCCTTAATGGTCTGACCCATACCACTAAACAAATTAACGGCATTCATGACCTCTACACCGCGTCCTGGTGCAGGTTGTCCTACAAGGATCATACGTCCCTTTCCAGATAAGTGTGTAATGGCATCACTAATAACTCCAGGAATACCCGTAGTATCAATGATTACATCATATTTACCACCAAGTTCTTCGAGTTCTGCAGCAAAGACTGATGCTCCTGCAGTGAAAACAAGATCTTTTTTAGACTCACTACAGTCAATTGCAACGATAGGGCAAGCACTTTTAAGAGCAGCTGCCTGAATGAGATTTAGTCCTACACCACCACAACCAATAACGGCAACACTCTCACCAAACTTGAGATCAACTTCATTATCAATGATACCCATAGCAGTAGTGAGAGCACAACCAAGAATTGCACAGAGATCTTCTGGAGTATCTTGGGGAACAGTGGTCAGTCTGTTTTCAGAGACAATGGAATACTCACTTAAAGTAGTTACTTTACCACTACTCATTGATTTTCCATTAAGAACATAAGACGGGAATGGTGATTCAATGCCCGATCCAGGTCTCCAATGCATCACAACCTTATCACCAACCTTTACAGTGGTGACACCTGCTCCAATTTCCTCAACAATACCACATCCCTCATGTCCCATTAGGTGAGGAAGAAACTTTGCGTTACCTTTATGTCCACGTATCTCATGAAGTTGTGCTCCACAAAGACCACTGACAAGAACCCTTACAAGAACTTGACCCACCTTCAATTCTGTCAGTTCAACATCTCTAATGGCAAGAGGTGCATCAATCTGTTCTAATACTGCTGCTTTCATTTTTTCTTTGGAGTAATAATAAGATAACCTTGACTTCTCAAGTCAACTTTAAAGTCGTGAGTTTTTTCAAATTTTTCATATAGAAATTTTGAATCTGTTTGCAAGTTTAGTTCTTCTTGCAACCAATCATATTCCCACTTATGTCCATTCTTTACATGCTCAACTTCTGCATCTTTTTGGTAAAGAACAAAGTCATCAATGATAAAGACATCTCTCGAAATGTCTCTATGCTTAAAGATTAAATCAACTTCTTCTTCTAAAGGAAAAGCATCCTTGCCATGTTTTCTAATTGATTCCTCATAAGTGCATTTCTTAAAATCTGCTCCAGGAAAGTGTGCATCTAAGAAAAATAATGTTGATGATTCTTTTGGGATGTTTGGAACATACTCATCAATAATTTCAGTAGATTTACCAATCAAAAAATTTATATTCTTTTCATAATACTGCATTCTTCCATAACAGTTTTCGATGAGCTCTTCATCAATATCAACTGTCCAGTACTCTTTAAAAGGATATCTTAACGAATGATCTAAACATTCCCCTTGACCAGTCCCAGTCTCAAAATAATATTCTAGTTTATATTCATCAATATAATAATTTAAGTTGTGTTCAGTTAACAATCCCATCGTAATCAATCTCCACTTTTTTTATTTTTTTTACGAATTACTATTTCATTCGTATAAAGGTTTGTATGTTTAAAGATAATATCAAAAACAATTTTTGAAACATCCTTTGTATCTATGAGAGCATCGTAGTTATCCCTACCCTTAGCCATTTTTGTTTTCATTGCTCCTGGAAAGATATCAACAATTTCTATGTTGCTATTAATTGATTCCAGTTGCAGAGATTTTGAAAACGAATACATCCCAGATTTAGATGCACAGTATATAGATTCATTGATAGAAGGAATTTTTCCAGACAATGAGTTTACATTAATAATCAATCCACGTCCACATTCTTTAAAGAAAGAATACACTCTTTTTGTAATCAAAATTTGAGAAATAAGATTTGTATTAATAATATTCTCTATCTCTTGATCTGTAGAATCAACTAAAGAATTCTTTTGATAGATTGCGGCATTGTTAATAAACACATCTATAGAATTTGTTCTCAAGAAACTTGGAAGTTTTTCAAGAAGATCTCTATCATTTATGTCTCCTGATATATCATTCTTGAGTTGTCTATAATGTGGGAAAACATTGCAGTCATACTGATTAAAAGTTTCTAGTAATGTTTTCCCTAGTCCATCACCACACCCAGTAATAAAAATGTTTTTCAATTAATGTATCTCCACTTTTGATTACAATGATCTTTCATATATGAAAAATTATCATTCTGATTCTTATACTTAGTATAAATGAATACATCATCCAAATTCATCTTTTCTAAAATATAATACACTCCACATTCCATAGTGTGTATCTCTTTAGCATTTTCAAATATACCCATCCAATCAAAAATATTCACACCATCTATAAATTCCATATAAACATTTCTGTAATTATTGTTTGGAATAATATCAGAGGTGTCATAGTTTGGATAGGTTCCTGCATGATTATTGATTACATTATATGGTTCATTGATATTCAGTTTTAATCTCTGAATTAATGCGTCCTCTCTAACTAGATTACGATTGATATTAAAATAATCTTTCCAGTTTGTATACTCAATGTTACAGAAATTATACTTCATATGTCCATGTGCTCTGTGGTCATTATGACATTTACATTTCTGCTCTATACGATCACAAGTGTGTAGAGGGACAAACAACAAGTCATCAGTCTGAATCATATAGAGATGACCCGAATTATAGATTTCTTTATATGAAAAATCTTCGGTCTCTATGGGATACTCTATACCATTTTCTATCAGATACTGACCAAGATAAGCATACTGAGAAGATACTGGCCAAATAATTTTCTCATAGTCAGTTTCCTCTTGAATTGTCTTTGCAATTTTTTGACAGAAAAGAACATCACCAATTCCTGCTGGTTGTTTAATCAAACAAGTTTTCATTGAAAATATGTTTTCCAGATAAAATCTTCTAAGATTTCCATCTCTTTTGTTTTTTCTAAATTCTCTTTGATTGCATCCATTTTACTATAATACAATTCATCAGACACATCAAATTCGTCACTCAGATCTATGATACCATCCATATTAAAGTGGTCACCAATGTTAGGTGCTCCATAATAAACAGGAATAGTTCCTGTTGCAAAACAATCTAAAAGTTTCTCAGTGAAATATGTTTCATAAGAAGCATTCTCAATTGCAATTGAGAACATATAATCACAGAGTCCTTCTTCTTTCAGAGTAATCTCAGTATTAAATCCCCTACCATAAAAATCTACAGAATCTCTGAGTCTATCAATCCATTCAAGTCTACGACGATGACCAGCACACATATTTTTATTAGATGCAATCATAGAAATCATTTTTGATTTCTCATAGATCTTAGGATCTTTAATCCAAGTTCCTTGAGCAGGAACCCATTTAAATTTTTCAGGATCAATAGAAATCAATTCATCATTATGAGTAAAGATTGTATCATATGAATCTAACATTCTCTGTCTACCAGCACCTTTCACAAAATCGGTGATTTGTGGAAGGATGGCTACAGATTCAAGAATCCATGCATACTTAGGTCCTGGACGTGGATCATCAAATCCCATACCAATAGCAGAATCAATGTAGAAAGTACCATCTCCACCTTCATCTACCCATTCAGTAAATTTAGATTCTTTACCCCAGACAGAACATCTGGGGGCATCTTCATAATTAAAAGTATTTCCTACTAAATTAAATTTATGTCTACTCATCGATTTGCCCCTTAATCCAATTGTATGTGATGCGGATACCTTCTTCAAGAGTTTGGGAATAGTCCCAACCTAAATTCTCACGAATGAGATCATTGTTTGAATTACGACCACGAACTCCCAAAGGTCCATCGATATGAATTTTCTTAACTTCTTTATCGGCAACCTTAGCAGCAGTATCTACGAGTTGATTGATGGTGACCATCTCTTCAGAACCAATGTTTACTGGTCCCATAAAGTCACTGTCCATCAATCGTCTAGTTGCTTCAATGCATTCGTCAACGAACAAGAAGGAACGAGTTTGTAAGCCATCTCCCCACACTTCGATTGCTCCACCCTGCTCCGGGAGGAAAGCAACTTTACGGCAGATTGCAGCTGGTGCCTTCTCTCTTCCACCGTCCCAGGTTCCTTCAGGACCGAAGATGTTGTGATAGCGAGCAACCCGAACAGGAATACCATGGTTCCTGTTATAAGCAAAGTAAAGTCTTTCGCTAAAGAGTTTTTCCCAACCGTACTCTGAATCAGGAGCAGCAGGGTATGCAGATTCTTCACGGCAATCGGGGTTATCTGGGTCTAGTTGATTGTGCTCTGGATACATGCAAGCAGACCCAGAGTAGAAAATTTTAGTAGGTTGATCTAGAGCAGGACGATTACATTCAGTCCAATCCTTAACTACACCATCAAAGGTCTCGTTAAATTTACGAACTTCCTCAAGAACATTTAGATTGATAGTGACAGAGTTGTGCATGATGTCTGCATCATTCTCACCAGTAAAAACAAAACCTGCACCACCCATGTCAGCAGCAAACTGATAAATCTCATCGAATGGTTGAATGTATTGGTAAGGTACATTTGCATTATAGTTGCCAGAATATCCCTTGAATTGGATAACTTCCCCAACAAGTCTTACATCACGCAAATCTCCCTGAACAAACTCATGTGCTTGTGTTGATGAGAATTCTGGATACTTAAGATCTACACCACGCACCCAGTATCCTTCGGAACGTAGTCGTTTAACCATATGTGAACCAATAAATCCACCTGCACCCAACACTAGTGCAGTCTTCTTATAGTCAGACATTAATAAAAAAGTTTCTTTTTATATATGATACTAAAAAAGACCCTTGATGTCAAGGGTCTTTTAGGTCTTGTCATGCACGCCACTTGCTTTTTAATCAGAAGCAAGAAACTGAGCGGGAGTAACCCATCCGCACCACTTTGTTTTATCTAAACAAAGAAACTCAAAGGTCTTTGAACTGACCAGGCATTTTTGATTTTAGAGCACTAATAATTGCATTTACTTTTGCTTCTAACTCAGATGTATCACCACCTGCTGCTGGAGCAGGGGTATCGGATTTTGCTTCCAATGCTTGAAGTCTTGCTTCAACTTCAACATCATACTTTGACATTGCTGCACCAGTTGCAGATTTTCCTGCCGTTCCTTTAGTTGACATAGAACTATAAAAAATTAACTCTTGGATTATTTAGTTTTGAGAGGGTCTTGAGACTCCACCAGTTCTGTTAGAGTCAATCCGTGACTTTGGGATTATCCCGACCAGGGCTGTTAAAGTCCATCCGTGACTTGATGAGATCAATCCTTGCTCTTAAATTTACTTCAGAATCTCTTTGAAGATGTCCATAAAACATATTCATATGAGTTTCAACCGTCTTCCATCCATGATATTTTTTATGAGATCTTACCTTCATATAGTAATCATGGAGTAAAAGTTTGGCATCATGTACCGTCATCCACTCATGTATTAGAGTTAGGTTGATGGCATCCTTTTCCATTTAAGTGGCAGACACATTGTCTTTTATATAGCAAGATACACCATCTGGATCTAACCATTTAGGATATTCTGGGTCTTCAATAGCAAGAAGCATTTGATCACCATTGTCAAACAAATAAACATCAGAGTATTTTTTAGTATACTCATTTGCTTTT
>WLWE01001802.1_pt1 | contig 14930 bp, 25 predicted proteins | sample 6718301 | NCBI WGS metagenome assembly WLWE01 (sample SAMN12718691, study PRJNA515312) | sponge metagenome | isolation source: marine sponge | host: Mycale hentscheli | place: New Zealand: South Island, Marlborough, Capsize Point | collected 2003-05-01 | reverse complement strand
TATTAGAATTAGTGTAAGATTTATACTCTTGGAAACACTTCATTGATTCAAACTTTTCTTGGAAAGTAGAGTATACTTCGTCGTGATCATAAGTGAATGTAATATCTTTTTTATTAGTGAAAGTGATTACTGTATTAGTACCGATTAGTGATTTTCTGATTACAAATCTTTTAGTTGTTATATTATTCATAGTTATTTATTTTATTTATTTATATTTAGTTTAGTTATTATTATTATCTAATGCTATTCGTATTTAGTTTGTATTAGTTTTATTATTTAATTTATTTAGTTATTTAGTTTGTTTGTTATGTATATATTATCTAGCATGCATCGTAGTTAGTTTGTAATATGTAGAATCATTATATAAATATAAAACAAAAAGGCAAAACATTTTTGAAATGTAAAATATATGATAGGGGGCTGCCAAATTAAGAATGTGTTTTGTAACTGGCTGATAATCAGGGAGATAGGGGTACAACACCAAATTCCTATATATCTAACAACATAATTTATATAAAACTAAACAAAAGTAGAATAAAAGTGTGACATTAGGGTGTTAATAAGCCTAGAATAACAGGCTATTGTCACAGTCTTATAAAAAGTAAAAATATCAATATGTGTGTAATACAGTAAATAAGTAACAAAAACAAAAATATGGCATTTAAACTAAACAATTCACCGTTTAAATCATTAGATAATCCAGGTACAAAAATCGGGGATAAGATAATGAGCAAGGTAAGAGACAGAATAGCTAACAAAAGAGACGCTAGAGAAACTGAGATGAATAGACTTAGAGCTATTAGAGATAGTAAGCTTTCTAACATGTCTGAATCTACTATATATAGTCAGCAAAGAAAAAAGTATACATACTTAGATAAAGAAGGTGAAGAAAAAACTACTCATGGTTACTTTGACGTAGGATACAAACCTACTCCAGGTAAAAAAGGTGTTGAAACAGTTTTTCAACAATATAATCCTAACGCTAGTTCTGAAGCAAAAAAAGACGCTTCAAAGAGTAGAAGAAAAAATTCTAAGTGGATTGAAATGAGAAAGCATATAGCAGACGAAAGAAAGTATTTTAAAAATAAAGACTGGAGAGGTGTTTCAGGTAGGAAAAACGCTATTAAAAATATTTACGGTTATGGTAAAGCCGTATACGACGAAGGAGAGATTTTAGGTGTTTGTGGACCTAAAGGATGTTCAGCTTATAAATAAAAAAATATTATGGGATTATATAAACAACCTTATGGCTCTGTTATGCAGAAGAAAGGCAAAGAACGCGTAAAAAAGTTTTCTGTAAAACTAACTGAAGATGAAATGAATCATCCAGATATAAAAGCTGTTTCAAACTACACACCTGTTAAAAGCGGTAAATTTTTAGATGGTACTAAAAACGTTAAATTAAAGTTTGAAGTACCTAAAAAAGATTTTAAATCTAATCAAACATATAAAGACCTTAGAGTTAAGGGAAGATTTCAAAAAGCTGCTAATACTATTGGAGTTATTGGCCTTGGTGGTATTTTAGGTGGTTTTGCTAAAACTCTTGAAAAATAAAACTGAGTAATGGCTTATAAACTGTCTGCTAAAGCTAAAGCAGCTAAAAGAAAAAGGGATTTAGCGGCTGCAATGACGCCAGAGAGAAGAAAGAAGAAGGCAGAGAACCAGAGAAAAAGAAGAGCTGCTGCTAAAAAGTTCGGTAAGAACTGGTTAAAAGGAAAAGATTACGACCATGAGGACGGAAAATTTGAATCTGTTAAAAGAAACAGGGGAAATGACGGTAATGGTACTAAAAAAGAGAGTAAAAAAAGAAAAACTAAAAGAAAAAAGAAATAATGGCTATAATATACACATATCCAGTAAAAAGTTCGCTAGCAAGTGCTGATTTAATCTTAATATCAGACTCAGCAGACGGAAATAAGACTAAACAAGTTGCAGCATCGTCATTTCCTGGCTTTTCTGGACAAGGTATAGAAAATTTAGGTGTTTCTGGAAGCACTCAAAACGGAGCTACACAGTTATTAGCATCAGGTAATAGCTTTATAACTATAGCATCGTCAAATGATACACATACTTTTAGTATTAATGGTGCTTTACCTGCAGCAAACGGTGGAACTGGTTTATCTGCTTTAGGTACTAGAAATCAAATACTACAAGTTAACTCAGATGCTGATGCTTTAGAATATATAGATCCTGCATTAACTGAGATAGTTAAGAATAATACACCTTCTACAATAACTAAAGGAACACCTGTTTACGTTTCTGGTGTATCTGGAACAATTCCTACGATAGATACGGCTAATGCCACTAGTGCTGGAACTATGCCAGTTGTAGGTTTACTAGCTGAAGATATTCTTCCTAATAAAGATGGATTAATGATGGTGTCAGGTATATTAGAAGGTATTAGAACAAATGACTTAGGTGGTGCTGCCGGTGATATAGTATATGTATCTACTACCGCAGGTGCTACTAACGTACCTTTTTTAACTACTACTAAACCTACAGGTAATGCCTTAATACAAAACGTAGGTATTATAATTAAAAACTCTGGAGCAGGCGCAGGTAGCATACAAGTTGCTGCAATAGGTAGATCTAATGATTTACCAAACTTTGGTAATTCTGGGGATATATTACAAGGAGATGCTAATGGAGTTCCAGAAAGATTAGCTTTAGGTGCTGATGGATATGTGCTAACCACAAATACTACTGCAGGAAAAGCTCAATGGTCAGCTTTACCAGCTAGTGTAGATAGTATTAGCTTTGGAACTACAGGCTTAACAGCGTCATCTCCAACAGGAACTGTAACAGTAACAGGTACTTTAGTTGCTGCAAATGGTGGAACAGGTCAAAACTCTTATACAGTTGGTCAACTGCTTTACGCATCTGGTACAACTACATTGTCACCTTTAGGTATAGGCTCTGCAGGACAGACATTAGTTGTTAATGGAGCGGGTAATGCTCCTGAGTGGTCATCAGCTGCTGGTACTGGTACAGTTACCTCAGTCGCGGCATCAGGTGGAACAACTGGCTTAACGTTTAGTGGTAGTCCAATAACTACCAGTGGAACATTAACAATTGGTGGTACATTAGGCATTGCTAACGGTGGTACTGGACTTACAGCTGTAGGATCAAGAAGAGGTTATGTTTTGAAAACAAGAGGTACAGTAGCTGAATGGGTTAGTAGAGACGGTATTCCTGCAACTCTTGTTTCAGCTGCTGCAGTAACTTGGAATTATGCTACTAATTCTAGTGCTTATTTTCTTTTAGGATCTGGTAATTTAGATGCTTTGAGTATTTCAGGCATAGAAGATGGTGATGAAGGAGTTTTAATATTAGATGGTTCAGCTTCTACATCTTTTACTTTACCTAACGCTGGTTCTGTAGTAAGTAAAATTGCTGGTGGTGGTAGTTATACTCCATCTGCTAATATAGATGTATTAAGATTTATAGCTAGAATTTCAGGTGGTGTAACTACTTTCTATTGGACTATCACTCCCAACATGCAAGATTACACACCGTAAAAATATTAAATAACCGAACTATCAAGTGATAGTATATAATAACCAACGTTTAACTAAACCAAAATACAATGACGTTTTTATATACCCGTACCAATTCGTGGAGTGGTACACCACAACCAACAGAAGATACCATTAAGTTATGGGAACACATTACTACTAAAAGTAATTGGAGAATTGTTCAACTACCTAATGGATTTTTACAAACCGAATACAAAGACATCAACCAGGATATATGGCACGATGTCACCAGAAGAGAAACAATAACTGGAGCTGAGCAGGCAATAGATGCTTCTATAGAACACTACAGCAAAAAGTTAGAGTTTACCAAAGGACCGAAAGTAGTTAAAACCTTCGAGTAAGTATTCAAACAATCAAATTTTATTTTATATTATGCAAGAATTAAAGTTAGTTAAAGAACTGGCTTTTGGCGACACTGCCAGAGGTCAGATCTTAACTGGCGTAGAGAAGTTAACTAATGCAGTTAGTTCAACTTTAGGCGCTAGTGGAAAATGCGTTATACTCGAGGATCAAAACGGTCATCCAGTCATAACCAAGGATGGGGTAACAGTAGCAAACTCAATAACGCTACACAAACCATTAGAAAATATTGGAGCAACACTTATTAAAGAAGCTGCTCAAAGAACTGTTAAAGACGCAGGCGATGGCACTACAACAGCTACTATATTAGCCAAGGCTATATTAGATAACGCTGATCAAATGTCAGAACATGGTTCTTCAAGAGATATTAAAGAAGGAATTAACAAAGGAGTGGATAACGTGGTTAATTACTTGAGCAAAAAGAGAAAGAAAGTTAAAGGTAGAAAAATTGATCAAGTAGCTACAATATCAGCTAATAATGATAAAGATTTAGGTAAGGTCATAGGTGAAGCTTTTAGATTAGTAGATGAAACAGGTGTTGTTATGATGGAAACAAATGAACAACCAGAAACAGTTGTCGAACTAATAGAAGGAGTACAGTATGACCAGCCTTTAAAAAATACCCACTTTATAACCAACAAAGAAAAAGGAACGGCTGAACTTGAAAATCCGTTGGTTCTAATCGTAGAATCAGTAGTACCCAACGTGCGGAAGATTCAGTCTGTCCTTGAATTTGTTATAAAGAAAGGTAAAAGTTTATTAATTATTGCTGATGTTGATCAACAGGTGGTTTCTGCGCTGGCTATGAATAGAGTTAAGGGTAATATAAAGGTTAACATCATAGATGCACCAGTTTACGGTATAAGCAAAAAGGATGTATTAAGTGACCTATGTGCCGTTACTGGTGCTACACTTATCAACGAAGAGCTTGGGGATGATATGGATCTTATACAGCCAGAACATCTAGGATCTTGTTTAAGATCTGTTACTAACCACGAAGAAACTATCTTGCAAGTTGATTTATCAGATAAGCCAGAAGTAGCAGAGACTGTTAGTATGTTAGAAGGCCAGATTAAAGAAACTAAAAACCCTAACATAATAGTAAGGTTAGAAAAAAGATTAGCTAAACTAAAAGCAAAGGTTGCTACAGTGAAAGTCGGTGCTAATTCTGAAGTTGAACTGAAAGAAAAGAAAGATAGGGTTGAAGATGCTATTTGTGCTACAAAAGCCGCGATTAAAGAAGGTATAGTGCCAGGAGGTGGTATAGCTTTATTAAACGCTTCACAAAAGTTAAATCCAACATCATTAGGCGAAGAGATATTGTATAAAGCAATAGCTAAGCCTTATGAGTTGATATTAAAAAACGCTGGCGTAGAAGATTATCAAACTCCAGAAGTGGAAGGACAAGGATTGGACGTGGTTACAGGAAATACGGTTGATATGGTTAAAGCCGGAATTATAGATCCTTTGTTAGTCACTAAAAGTGCACTGATAAACGCGGCTTCAGTAGCTACAACAATATTGTCCACTGATTGTGTAATTAATAACATACGAGCATGAAAGCAATAGGTAAGTATGTAGTTATAGAACCAATCAAGGAGGTTGATACTAAGACAAAGGGTGGTTTGATACTAGCTGAGTCACAAAGAGAAGATATAAGATACAGACGTGCTAAGGTTGTAAAACCTGGCACGGATGTTAAAGCATTAAAAAAGGGAGATGAAATCTATTATGATAAGTCTGCTGGATTTAAAATAGAAATTAAAAAAGAAGAATACAAGGTTATAAAAGAGTTTGACGTTGTAGTTGTGTTATGAGATTACACTCTTCTGATTTAAAGGAATTAAATTTACTAAAACATTACAGGATTATACGCAAATGGGCGTGTAAGACTAACGATCTTAATGACGCAGATCTAGAACTTCTAATATATTTAGAATCTATAGATATGTTTACAAAAGATGATTTTAAGAAAGGTACATACTCGTATAGCTGGGACAACAGGCGCTGGAACAGATTATTGAAACAAGGGTGGATTGTCGTGTGGAGGAGAAGAAACCGCACTACCCAAAAATATCATATATATAAAGTTTCCTTAAAGTGCAAACAGCTGACAAGTAGAATGTATCGTATAATGTTAGGTGAAGAGAATATGCCTACAACGAAATTAGAAAAAAGTAACAGATACAGTTACAAAGTAACAACTAAAGCAATTGAGTTTGCTAATAAAGATAAAATAAGATAGTTATGGCAGGGATATTTGAAGATTATAAATCTTTAGGCTTAGATAAAATAGCAGGAGAAGGCGCTCCGTCAGTTCCTGGTGCTGAAGGCGCTGGTAAAAAAGGAGGGCCTGGTTTAGGTACTGTAATGGCAGGAGTTGACATGGCTAAAGGTGCATTTACAGCTGGAAAAGCAGCTGTAGAAAGTGGTGCAGGTGGTGGTGAAGTAGCACTTGAGTCTTTATTAGGAACTATTGGAATGGAAGATCTTTACAAGTCAAATAGGCTTAAAGAGCAAGCTAAAAAAGAAGAAGAAAATGTAGCTGGTATGGGAGCTGCTCAAGATTTGTTAGCTAAAAATCTTTCTTCTTTAACAGTAAAAGGAAAAATTTTAAAATCAATACCTTATAACCCACCTTTAAATATGTCTGCTTTACAATACAAGAGCAGTTTAAAAATGGAACAAATATCCGGTATATCGGAAAGAAGAACTAACGAAAAAAAATATTAATTATGCCATCAGAAGGAATGTATCAAAAGCCAGCAGGTAAAATGTTAAGCTGCGGCTGTGACATGTCATGTAAATGTAGTATACCTAAATCTAAAACAATGAGGATGGTTTCTAAGCATTTTACCATAGAAGGACCTGAGTACAAAGGTAACGCTGTACTCAACGCTCAGAAATAGTGATTAACGATATTAAACTATACTTGCTTAATGCAGGGTCTTTGGCATTAAGTTTTACTGATTGGCTTGAACCTGTTTTAAAGATAACCTTACTTACTATAACTATAGGCTATACAGCTCATAAATGGTGGAGACTAAATAAGTCAGATGAGAAAGATAAGTGATCATATTTCTTACAAAGAAGCTACAAGATCTATAACAGCTAAGAGACTTGGCATAGAAAACACTCCTACGATGGAGCATACTTATAATATGCAGATTTTAGCAGAAAAAGTATTTGAACCTCTTAGAAGTCACGTAAATAAGCCTATATGCATTAATAGCATGTACAGGTGTGGTTTACTTAATAAGACGGTTGGTGGAAGTATGACTTCACAACACTGTAAAGGCCAAGCTATGGACATAGATGATAAGTATGGTCATGCTACAAATGCTGAGATGTTTGAGTTTATAAAAAACAATTTAGACTTTGACCAAATGATATGGGAGTTTGGTGATGGTGAAAATCCTGACTGGGTTCACGTAAGCTACGTATCAGAAGAAAAGAATAGAAACCAAATGCTAAGAGCATATAGAAATAGAGGTAAAACTGCATACAAAGTTATAAAATGAAAATAGGAGAAGGTACAGAGTTTAAAATAGATCTTAAAACTATAATTAGTTTAGTCGTTATTACAGCTTCTTTTGTTGGTATGTATTATACTTTACAGTCAGAGATAGAAGTAGCAAAAGAATTACCACCAGCAGTTATAGACAGAATAGAATATGACTTGAAAAGAGACTGGATGGAACAACACATAATGAGATCTGAAGAAGAGATTGATAAGTTGAAAGAAATAGTTAAAGATTTAGATAGAGAACTTCACGGTAAAAAAGATAAGTAATGGGAAAAATATCAGGACCTTGTAAAACAGCAGCTAAAAGAAAATTTAAAGTATGGCCTTCAGCTTATGCTAGTGGTTGGGGTGTTAGATGTACTAAAGCTGGTGGACCTAGTAAAATGGGTAAAAAGAAAAAGAATAAGTAATGCCTAAAAGCAAAACAAAAGGAGGCGGTACTAAAAAAGTTTGCTTACCAGCTAGCAAGGTAAGATCAATGAGTAAAGCTGAAAAAGATAAAGTAGTTAGAGCTAAAAGATCAGCTGCTAAATCTGGTAAGTATAAAAGATCTAGTAAATCAAATGTAAAAGGTGCTCGTAAAAAAGGTGCTACACTTAGGGATTGGTTTGAAAAAGAAAACTGGATTAACGTAGCTACAGGTAGGCCTTGTGGTGAGTCAACTAAAAAGAAGAAGAAGTAATGGCTACTAAAAAGAAAAAACCCTGCTGGGATGGTTATGTTAAAAAAGGCATGAAAAAAAAAGGTGGAAGATTAGTCAATAATTGCGTTCCTGTTAAAAAGAAAAAGTAATGGCATATACTCAACTTAATAGTCCTTTTGAAAAAAAAGGTAGAATAAGAAAAACTACTAAAGGTAAGGGAAGAAACTTCAGAACAACTGAAGAAGGAGCTGGTATGACAGCTAAAGGAGTTAAGGAGTATAGAAAGAAAAACCCAGGTAGTAAACTTAAAACTGCTGTAACAGGTAAGGTTAAACCTGGTAGCAAAGCAGCTAAACGCAGAAAGTCTTTTTGTGCTAGATCAAAAGGTTGGACTAGTAAAAGAGGTAAAGCTGCTAGAAAAAGATGGAAATGTTAAGTTATGAGTTTTAAGATAAAAGCCCCATACGTTACAGACAATACTCCAATATACTTTGTAGAGGAAGAAGATGGTATTTTAGGTAGAACTAATATGAATGGTTCTATTACTATAAACAATAAAGTAAAAGACCAAAAACAAATAGAAGATATTATTAAGCACGAAAAAGTCCACGTTAAACAAATAGAAGATGGTAGACTTGCTTATGATGACAATAACACTTACCACCGTAAAAACGGTAAAGGTAAGTGGAACATAAAAAAAAGAAGTAAACAAGCTGATGGCTCACCTGCTACTTGGTGGGAAAAAGAAGCTTACAATAAAAAATAAACAATTATGCCAGATAAAGAAAAATATGTTTCTTTAAACCAAAAATCCACTGACAGGGTTTCTCAAGCGGAAAGAAGAGCAGAAGCAGCGGGTTTAAAAGGTGAAGAGTACACTGAATATGTAAAAGCTATGTCTCCTACTAACATGAAAGATTTATCAGGAGACGGTAAAGTTACTAAAAAAGACGTTTTAATAGGTAGAGGTGTTTTAAACAAAGATGGATCAGCTATTCCTATGAAAGGACCTTACAAAATGTATGGTCAAGAAGTAGATCCAAGAACAACGGAAGGATCAAGTATATTAGCTAAATATGGTTGTACAAGAAAATAACTTATGGAAAAAATTAAAGCAATTGTAAACCATCCACTATCTAAAGCTATTGCTATAGGTATTATTGGTTCTATACTATTACTAGAGGTTCATAAGCTTTATGCTGGTTTAGCTTTTGGTTTTGGATTAAGAGAATTACTTTTAGCATTTAAGAGTGAGTAAGAAAAAGTTCAAAGATACTAAGGTAGGTAAGTTCCTTAAAGACAAGGCACCTAACATATTAAACGGTATAGGAGATGTATTACCAGATAAAGGTGCTCTTGGAATAGTAAAAAATCTTATTTCAAGTGATGATAATATAGGGCCAGAAGATAAAGAAATGGCCCTTAAGTTATTAGAACAGGATTCTGTTGAAATAGAAAACGTTTCTAAACGTTGGGAATCAGATATGAAGTCAGACTCATGGCTTAGTAAGAATACACGTCCTATTACTCTGATATACTTAACTTTAGCTTCAACGATATTAATAATAATAGATTCATTCCATATAGCTTTTGATGTAGACAGTGCATGGGTTGAGTTATTAAAAACATTACTGATAACAGTTTATGTAGCGTACTTTGGAAGTAGAGGCGCAGAAAAAATTACAAATTTAAAAAAATAAAAAATGAAAGGTGTACAAGGAAATTTCGCTGCTCAGGTAAGAGTTTTTGGTCACGACGCTTTGGATCTAACAGCTCACTCAGATTATCCAAGTGCTAGTGTTAGAATACCAGGTACTGAAGATAGAGGCGTATGCCTTTACATAGGTACTGGAGGTGATGTTCAAGTAAAGTTAGAGGGTAGTAATACTACTGTTACTTTTAAAAATGTTCCTGATGGGCATTTTTTACCTATTTTAGCAACTCATTGGGTTGGTGGTTCAGGTGCTGACGTTTTAGCTATATACTAAGATATGTGGTTAGGTATTGGGTATTTAATCCCTATGAAAGGGGACAAAGCTGGAGAACCACTTCCAAGTATAGATTTAATAATATCAGAAGCTGGAGATACTTTGCAGATGGAAGCTAATACTAACAATATGATACCAGAGTCAGCATAATAAAACAAACAAAATGGCAAATATAAAATTTTCACAATTTACCGCAGACGGTAATATAGACGGAGGTAGTGTTACAGCTAAGGGTTCTGAAACTAGTTTTTTAGTAGGTTATGACACCACTGGAAATACTAACAATATGTGGACATTTCCACAAATAGCTGAAGGATTAGCTGCTCATACAACTACACCTTATAGTATATATTCAGCAGATGGAACTGTTTCAGGTAATAGAGTAGTGACTATATCTAGTTCTAATAAACTAGATTTTTACGCAGGTGGTACTCAATTATTACAATTATGGGGTTCTAGTTCTGGCCAGTTTACTTTGGGACGCGGAGCCTCTATTGGTGTTGGAGGTGCTTGGTGTATAGGTAACAGTGCTGAAGGAGCGGGTAGTGGAGCTTGGTGTATAGGTAATAGTTCAGTTTCAAGAAGTCAGTATAATACCGTAGTAGGTAATAGCGCTACAGATACAGCGGCTACAAATACTTATAATACTATTATAGGATCTAGCGCTAGTGTTACAGGAGCTAGTAACGCTGCTAATGTAGTTATAGGTGACTCTGCTTTAGCAACTACAAGTGGAGGCGTAGCTGTAGGTAGCGAAGCTAGAGCTAATGGGACTGCTTCTATAAGTTTAGGCCAAAGAGCCCAAGGCACTGGAAATAACAGTATAACATTAAATGCAAATGGAAGTGCAGCAGCACCTTCTACCCACCAAACTTTTAGTGTTTTTATGTCTTCAAATACTACTCCTGATTTTAGAATATCTCATGACGGGGATTCATATATAACAGGTGGGGGTAAGTTCGGTATTGGTAGATCTAATATTACAGCAACATTAGATGTAACTCATTATGATGCTTCTAGAAAACTAGCTAGCTTTTCAGACAATTCTCAAGCTGAAGTTTTTTCTATAGAAAATAATGGTACAGTTAAAATAACTGGTCAAGCATATACAGAATTACATACAGTTACTTCAGCCGCTTCTATAACTCCGGACTGGGATAATAGCAATGTACAAACATTTGAACTTACTTCAGCTTCTACAACAATAGTAAATCCAAGCAACATAAAACCAGGAGCTACATACATATTAATTTTAAAACAAGACAGCACAGGTGGTAGAACAGTATCTTTTGGAACTCAATATAACTTTCCAGCTGATACAGCTCCAACTCTAACAACCACAGCAAACAAAGCAGATGTAATAACTTTAGTCGCTTACAGTTCTACAGTACTAATGTGTACTTCTGTATTAGACTTTACAACAACATAATATATGTTTCCATTCCCCTTTAGTTTTCTCGGTGCAGCAGCAGATGTTCCACTAGAACTCATAGATAATAATTTTGCTATGGAGTTTGATGGTCAAAGTTATGTATCAGCTGGTAATCCAACTCAGCTTCAAATGACTGGTGATATTAGTGTTTCAGCTTGGTTTAAAACAAATAATAGTGGAGATGCGTTAACTATAGTAGGAAGAGGAGGTCATTACAGTGCTTCTACATCTTCTTGGGCTTTATTTAGAAGAACTAATAATGGGATAGCGGTTCAATTAAGAGCTGGAGGAGCTTATGTATACGCATTGTCTCCTGCAACAACTTTTAACGATGGTATTTGGCATCACGCTGCTTTTACTAGAGAAGCGTCTTCAGGCAACCTAAAGTTGTATATAAATGGAAGTTTAGTAGTAACAACACCTGGAGTTACAGCCATTTTAAACAACGAAACTCAAAACACGTATATTGGTGCTGATACTGTTCCTAATGAGCATTTTATAGGTGACATAGACGAAGTAGCTATATGGAACAAAGCTTTAGCGTTAGAAGACGTACAAACGATTTACAATGCAACTAGTAATAACCCAGGTAAATGTGCTAACTTATTCACAGGTGGTTTAAAAGATGGACTACAATACTGGAATAGAATGGGAGACAATTAAAAAATAATATATATGTCAGCAAATTTTAGAAATCCTAATTTTCTTTTACCTAACGAGTTAAATAGAAAGCTACCAGCATCAGGTGCAGAAACAGGTAGTGGTTTAACAGAGGATAGACATAGCTTGTATTCTATGGATTTTGATGGAACTGCTTATGTAAATGCTGAGAATCCTACTGAATTACAGTTTACTGGAGCTTTTAGTGTTTCTTTTTGGATGAAATCAAACGCGACTGGTAATAGAGCTATGGTTTCAAAAGATAACAATGCTTCTAATCCAAGAGCTTTTAGTATAGAAAGAACCAATGCTTATCCTGGTGGCTATTTTGTAGTTTATGACGGAACTACTGCTTATGGAGTTTATGTTGCTTCTTCAGACGCTAACTATGTTAATTTAAACGATAATAACTGGCATAATGTAGTCGCGGTATATACACCAAGCGTAAGTGTTTCTTTATTTGTTGATGGTAATTTTATAAAATCAAATACAACTAACATACCAGCTTCAGTTAACTTTGTTAACGACAATTTAAACATAGGTAGAAGATCACAAGGTGTAAACTACTTTTATGGAAAGATAGACGAAGTAGCTATATTTAGTAGTGCTCTTACATTAAGTGAAGTTCAAGCTTTAGCAAAAGCTAATGCACCAGCTAATATAATGGCTTTAGATAAAAAGCCTGTAGCTTACTACCCATTAGGTGAACAAGCAAGGGATAATACAAACTGGCAATTCCCAAATCAAGTATTGCAAAGCCAAGTATTTGATTTTGATGGAAGTACAGATTTTATAGATGTAGATACAATTAGTTTAGGTAATACTTTCACTTTATCCTGTTGGGTTAATTTTGATTCTTTTAGTGCTACAACGGGAATAATATTTGGAGGAGGTGTTTCTTACTACGCTCTCTACATACCTAATTCAACTACAGTATGGGCTTATTTTAATGCAGGTTCCTCTTTTACAGTCCCAGCATTATCAGGTTGGAATAACTTGATTTTTACAAGAAATGGCGCGACAGGGGAGCTGTTTTTAAACGGGCAATCACAAGGTACAAACGCTACTTATGGTACTAATGATTTTGACTTAAAGTTTATTGGTTGTGAAAATCAAGGTGGTGGTACTAGATATTATTTAGACGGTAAATTAAGCAATGCTGCAGTTTGGAATACAGTTTTAGATTCTGCTAACATAGCTAACATATACAACAACGGTTCCCCACAAAGTTCATATACTACAACCCCTACAGCTTGGTATAAACTAAATGCTACAAATACTTACGCTGGTTTAAACCCTAATTATCATAACGCTTTAAGTTTTGATGGAAGTGGTGATTATATTGACTGCGGAAGCGATAGTTCTTTATCTCCATCAAGTTTTACTTTTTCTGTTTGGTCTAAAAGTGATTTATCAGACGTAGGGTGGGTTACAAAATATGCAAGCGAAAATTATGGTTTTGGAATATATAGTGGAAGTATATATTTAAATATTAAAACAAGCGCGGGGTGGGGTGGTTTAAGTGTAACAGCAAGCAGTTATTTAACAGCTGATAAGTGGCATCACATAGTTGGTACATATGATGAAACAGATTTAAAAATTTATGTTGATGGTAATTTAGCTGACACATTACCAAAAGCAGGACCAATTACATATAGTTCACAAAACACAAGAATAGGAAATTTAGAAGGAACTTCTGCTTTAGATTTTAATGGTTCCCTTTCTAATGCTGCTATATATGACCAAGTAATATCTGCTGAAGATATTAAATATCTTTATAACGGAGGTACTCCTCAAACTAGTATATCATTTGAACCTACATCTTGGTACAAGCTAGATAACTTAACTACAGGTATACAAGATTCTGGTAGTGCTAGTAACAATGGTACGAATAACGGGGCTACAGCTGTTAGCTCATCTGTAGCGGTTAACCAATGGAATTTTAACAATGTATCACAATCGCAAACACCTAATTATTCTAGTGCTTTAGATTTTGATGGGACTTCGGCTTATGTAACAGCTGGCAGTACTTCATATTTAAACAACGCTACAGAAATGAGTTTTAGTGTTTGGTTTAATTTAGATACTGCTGCTGACAATAAAGGCATTGTAGATGATCAAGATAAACACTTTGCAGTATATACTAAAAGTGCTTCAGGTGATAATTATGGCTTAAGAATTAATATTAATGGAAGCGGTAATAGATTTCAGTTTACTGGCACTCCTTGCACAGCGGGTAAATGGCATAATTTACTAATGACTTTTAATGCTGGAACTTTGAACTTTTATATAGATGGAAGTTCTGTTGCATATACCGTATATAGTGGTAGTATTCCTTCTTCTTTAGCAAACAACACTGGCACTTTAGATATTGGAAGATACTCTACACTTGAATGGGATGGTTTAATAAGTAATGCACAAATTTGGACAACTGAACTTTCAGCTGCAAATGCTTTATCTATATATAACAATGGTCAACCAAGTACAACTGCTTTTGGATCTCCAGTATCTTGGTGGAAGTTAGACGATACTACAATACAAGATAGTGTTGGTTCTAATAATGGTACTAACAACGGTGCTACAGAAATACAAACTAATGTATGGACACCAAGATTAAATGGGGAAAGTACAACACTTCCTACGTCAGCGTTGACTTCTAGCGATTTACAATTTGAATCACCATATAGTAATTTTAGTTTAAACTTTGATGGAACAGGAGATTACATAGACTGCGGTAGTCCATCTTTGTTTGATGATTTAACTTCTTTTTCTTTTTCTTGTTGGT
>WLWE01001795.1_pt1 | contig 14974 bp, 4 predicted proteins | sample 6718301 | NCBI WGS metagenome assembly WLWE01 (sample SAMN12718691, study PRJNA515312) | sponge metagenome | isolation source: marine sponge | host: Mycale hentscheli | place: New Zealand: South Island, Marlborough, Capsize Point | collected 2003-05-01 | reverse complement strand
TGGTCTACCATTAGGAATGAGGAAGACACCAGTCAGTGTACCAACATCATCAGACATCAGTGGAAGACCAAATCCCTGAGGGTTGGTGTTGGGAACACCCAGGTAGACATTGCCTCTACCCTCAACATTGGTCATATTGTCGGGAGACACCCAAGCAGTGACATCTACATCATCAAAGAATGCATAGTATCTGGTGTTGGGCTTGAGTCTGTAGGATTGAATGAGAACAGGGATAGTTCTCATTGTTCTTGCCAGTTGAACATCAACAACTCTGTCACCATAGGATGTGTTCTCTACCCTACCAGTGGATACATTGATAACAGACTGTGTCTGTGTTCTGGCTTGAGTTGTAGCTGTTGTTGTATTAGTGACAACCAGTGGAGGCCTCTGACCATTAGCCAAGAGGTCTCTACCACCCTGGTTCAGAAGGTCTTGGTTGATGTTGGTTGCAATACCCAGTGCTGAGAAAGTGTTGACTGTGTTTTGTACAGCATTAGCATTACCCTCAGTGTTTCTGATGATAGTCTCTCTGGATGTTGTGGAAGTACCACTTGTCTCCCAGTCACCCCAGACTGTACCAAAACCATTATTGGCCATCTCACCAGTAAGATTGACCATAGCATCAAACAGACTGTTATCTTCAATAACCAGGTCAGGCAGTCTGGTGACATCCTGCCAGGTATCAATAGATGGTGTCAACTCCAGGTTACCATCATAAGTGAAGACAGTGTAGGGCTGAAGGTTGATAAACCTTGTTGCAAATGGGTTCTGCAACATTCTGACGCTTTCATAGTCTACAGTGATAAGACCATTGCTGTTCTTGTATCCATCACCGGCTCTATTTTCATCACCCTGGTTTCTCTCTTCGAGTTCTGCCTGGTCAGTGAAGTGTGGGGCTCTCAGGTGGCTATTCTTGGGATCTACACTGTTTCTATACTGTTCTGTACCTACTTGACCCTTACTGTGGTCTCTGAAGGTGTCTACAACAATGCCATTCTTGAACCTATCAAGTCCAGTAACAGCATCTCTGACACTCATATTCAGTGCAGACTGCTCAAGGATGGATAGAGTAACAAGGTCTTCAATGCGGTCAATGCGCTTCTCAATGGAAGCGATATCCTTCATTCGATAACGCTTGTAGTTAAACTTCTTATTGGTGATGTGCTTGACACTGAAGGTATAAGCGGGAAGGAAGATATCATACAGTCTGATACCATTAGAGATATCAGCTGGTGGGACAGGGTTGGCTTCAGACTTACCCTCAACAAGGGTCAGAGCACCTGTGTTCTCCAAGAATAAGGAATCATACCTGGGGAGGTAGTAGGAGATATCAGACTGGAACTGGGAGCCAGATACAGGAATACGAGGTGCGAAACCATTACCATCAAATGTGGTATCTCTACAATTAGTGGCACCCTGCGCATCAACTCCAGGTGTCAGCAGTGAGATGACGGACTCCTCTCTGCCTATGGTGTTGACAACAGGTCTAAAGTCAATACAGTCTCTAAGTTGAATAACAACAGACTCATCAAACTGGTTGTCTCTAGATGAAAGTGAAGTTGGAGCATAGACTGGGACAGCTGCATAGTTTGTGCCCAGGTCATCAGTATAGGAGTCAACACTAAAGAAGTCACCCTCATCACTGTGCTCAAAGTAAGACAGGTTGACTTCCAGTGGACCTGTAGCTCTTGGCTTACCTGGCTTCAGGTATAGTCTTGCAATATCATAAATGTTGTCTCTCTGACCATTGTCCAGTGTGTAATTATCTGTTACATCAATGGTATCATTACCTTCGCCCATCCTGATGTAGTTGATGCGATAAACATCAGTTAAGCCAAGTGAGATAGCAATCTGTGACGCAGGTGATAATAAGAAGTCTTCAGTGTTGCCTTCATCATAATTGATGGTAATAGGATCTACAGGAGCGTCAACAGATAGACCATCTCTGTAGATCTTTCTCTTAGCCTTTGCATTGGTCACAAACAGTTGAGTAATCAACTTAAGGGTTACATCAGCAGGTGCAGGTTGAGAGAGTGTAAAGACAACCTTCCTGTTGCCATCTTCAAAAAGTACATTGTCGACAGTCAGTGCTCTACCTTCTAAGAAGATATTATTATTGTTCACAATGAAGATACTGGTTTGGTCTTGAGTACCAGCAAAGACTTCATTATCCTTTGTAGTGGTGATAGTGACTTCTCTGCTACCAGCAGTAACATTAACAAAGTACTGCCTATGAACCAGATAATTAATCCTTGTCTGCAGTGGATCAGTTTCAAGTGTGGCTACTGTCTTCTGTGGCAACTGGAAGATAAGGTTTTGGTCAGATGCACCAGAGGACTTAACCCTAACTCTTTGAACTGTCTTACCAGTAACTTTATTGGGGATAGCAGTGGTAAAATAAATTACAGACTTACTTCTCAGTGAACCATAGCCAACTGGTTTAGTGGCAAAGTGAACAAGTCTATTGATAGACCTACCAGTGTCATCAACAAATGTCACCAGATCACCAGCAACCAACTGCTCAGATGGGTCACCAGAGAAGTTGTCACAAGTCAGATAGTTTGTACCGGGATCACCAGAGAACAATGACCGGTCTGCAATATTAACTACCTCAGCATCACTTGATGTCTGAATAGAGATGTCAGCAGAGAACTTATCTGTGCTTCTGAGTTCCAACTCAGAGAAGACAGACTTGGTCTTAGACAAGGTATTAGTAATTTTAGCAGGGATGATGACTGCATATCCCTTACAACCATTCTTAGTTGTTACAGTATAATTAATTCTGTTGCTGAATGTGCTACCTTCTGGATAGGGGAAGTTCAACAGTTTCTGTCTACCCAGTTGTGTCAGTCTGATTTCTGTTTCTGATGGCATAATGTCACCATCAGCTTCAGTGAGGTCAAGTGTTGAACCAATGGCACTGACTGTAATTGTGTCTTCACCACTTAGGTCAATAACAGTGGCATCTGGGAATTCAAACTTTGCAACCTCATTATTCTTGTAAATTCGTCCTACATTGTTACCTTGTGTGATTGTCTCACCATTGACAAATTCACCAATACTATTTGAAATAATCAAAAGTTCTCTTGTTGAGCCTGCTTCAACGGTAGCAAAAGCACCACTCTTTTCACCAAAGACAAGTTCGCCTACTTGCCACTCACCACCAGGGATTTCTGCCAGCGCCAGTTCTGTGAAGAACAGGGATGTCATAATACCCAACTTGTAAGTTGAGTTATAACCAAAGAAACCATTATTATCATCCACCATCTGGTCTTGAGTGAAATACCTTGGTCTCATCACACCAGAGGGTCTGGGTTTGATCTCATTAGATACCAGGACTGTCGCACCACCAATGACATCACCACGCTTGATTTCTTGGAATGGAGAGTAGAATACGCCACCATTGTTTGTGGGATCAGCTTCTACAATATCTTGTGTGACACCACCAGAAATTGGTTGATCTGTGATAACATGGAATGTTGTCCATGGAGCATTACCTGTATTCTTGGGTCTGCCGCCAGGTTCACCACTTTCACCAACAAAACCATCAATGAAGTTATTGTACAGTGTAAGATCTGTGAAAGCTACAGATCTTACCTCACTTTCAATATTTTGGAAGTCAGGAGTGCTGTTACAGTTGGTAACTGTAATATTAAGACCCTCTGTGATAGGAGTAATCGAATTATCAGTAAAGTTAAGCTTTCTGGCTTTGTTACCGTAGAGATAGAATGGTGATGTGTACCCTACTCTATATCCCTGTACATATGCCATTCCAGGATTGACTCTAAGTGCATATTTTGCATCAGCCTCTGCAAATAGCAATCTCTGTTCAGATTTGCTATTGGGAACAGGAGGATAGTCTCCAGTTTCAGGATCTGCGTCAAATACACCATCTACAAATTCATCATTCCAATACTCATAAGTTTGGATTGGGAATTCAGTGACAATGTAATCACCAGACTCATCAAAGGTTCTCTGAGCCAGAATGTCATACAACCAGTCCCACTTTACTGTGCCAGTGGGATTACCAAGTACATTACCTTGAAAAATTTCTGCAAGATAGATGAAGTTGGAGTCAATCTCGTCGATCTCTCTCTTGACCAGGTCAAGGGTAATCTTCAGTCTATCAGCGCCGGGTGCAGCAAAGTTAGAGCTACCCTGTGCATTATCTAACAGTGATGGGTCTTCATTAGAAGTGACAAAGTCCTCAGTGACAAGGAAACCAACCTTATAGTTGGGTTGTGTGCCATACTTGTCAAGAGTGATAGTCTGCTCATCGTTTCTTACAATAAAACCATCTACAAAATATGAACCTGGTTTAACTGTGAAGAGACTACCTTGGCCCAGTGGTGGGGTGGTGATAGGCTTACTGATAGTGCTGATACCAACAGTTGCCGTATATCTGTTAGGGGTATCAGATTCTAGTGTCTCACCTTCTAAGAATGTAGAGTATTCGCCGCCGTTACCTGATGACTCGTAGTTTACATAGAATGTGACATCATCGTCATCGGTTGCTTCTGTTGCAAAGTTGACTTTGGCAATTACATTAGATGTGACACCTTTCAGTGTAAACCCAACATACTCTTGTGCCGTAGAACCCTGTGTGATAGAAGAAGCTCTAACGTATGACACGGGGACATTCAGTGAGAACTCACCAGGTACAACATTGTCACCTTCCTTCAGAAAACGAGAAGCCAGCTTCTCAATTTGATCCTGCAGAATGGTTTGGGACTGCGTTAGTTCTCTTGCCTGTACTGGATAGCCAGGTTTGTGTAACACCCTATAATAGTTATTATTGGGGTTGAAATCATCATGATAAGGCTTTATATTCAGATTAGTTTGTAACGGCATTACACTATGTCTTTTTTGTTATTTATGGGTGATTTAGTAACTCACAATTAGGCTGATTTTCTCAGTCTGGGTCTCTTCTCGGATGACTGGAGAGATATTTGTAAGATACAATTGTTGTCCTGTGTAAGGTGCGAACTCGGGGGTTGAAAAACCCTCACTAAAAATGGTTCCTTTGTAGAGACCACTAAATGATGTATCAGGAATCACTCCTTTTCCTGTCTCCGTACCGAGGATTTCTTGAGGACCACGGAATTCATACATCACACCATTCTCATCAGAGTGTAACTCTGGGATCTGCACATATCTTAAAAGTGCTGGATCATTTGGATCCCACCCAGCGACCATACCAATAGCTTTGTGAGTACTCAACACATTACCAATACTGTCGTAAGTATATACATATTGTTCAATTCTCTCACCATATTTAAACTCATTGTTGTCACTAAAGCTATTCACCTTCACTCCATAACAACCAACCATTGTTGACGGATTTTCTTGTACAGTCTCTGGGTTGTGAAGAATACCAATCTGTCTGAATGAGGTGTTGGGCAATAACTCATTATAAGAGAACTCAAGCTCAGAGAATACTCCAACTCTTGTTGCTCCAAGCTCCCTCACCAGATCTGTGCCCCAACCTCCTGGAGGGGAGATGATTGCTGTAGATCTAAAGGTACCATCACCTTTTGGATCTAAACCATTAATATTGTTGTCGAGATCAAATAGCGTTTCGTATGTTCTATTGGGAACAAAATCAATGTTGGCATAAGTGTAATCTCTACCTGGTCTGACAATGTCCACTCTGAAGACTTCTGAATTGTTAATTTTAATTCTGGCAACAGCACCTTCTCCATCACCAACAACTCTACAATAATAATACCTTACCTGATTACTCTTACCTTGAGGCGACCTGGTGTATCCATTACCTGGAGAGTCAATCACAGCTGTGTAAACAGCTCCCTCTGTGAGTTTAGTATTACCATCCTGTGTAATTACTGGCATCAGGTTCTGTGTAGACCTGTTTTTAATATAGTAATCACTGATATTATACAGTCTCAACCACTGATATCCATCTGAAGTGTAGAAGGGTTCATTTAATTTGTTTTGGGGTTCAACAGTCGATGGTGTGTTTGCGTCATTATACAGACACACATATACATCATTATTTTGATTGATGACATAGAAAATTGAGTTCATCAGGTTGTTGGCACCCTGAAAAGACAACAACTCAGAAGAGTAATCGTGCCTGTACATATCATAAATGACACCTGCAGTCCATCTGACTTTTGGAATCATATGGAAAACATCAAGAGGAGTGATGCTCGACAAAGCCAGCATCTCATTATGTGTTCTATAAAACTCTTTTACATTATTATTGGGAGTTGGTGGTAACTCGTCATTTTCCCAAGGATTCACCCGTCCCACAAACAGGTAGGAGTTAGTCTCATCCTCGGTTATAGTTCTAACGAAATTCCTAGAATTCTGTATCCTAAGATCGTTTGTATTTACAGTCGTCATTGTGGGGTTTTCTGTTATTTATTGGTAAAAACTACATCCTCAACAGAGGCAGTAGACCTGACACTATCACTGACAATAACATCAGAGAACATGATGAAACCAGCTGGGTGGATGATATCAGAGACAAAGTTCTTATATTCAACCTGCTGTAAGGAAGATTGAATGACATAAGAGAACCACTGATAGTAGTAAGAGTCTTGAATGACAGGCCATGCCTCACTGACCTTGGATGTATCATCAATGAAGTCACCCTCTGGTGAGGAGTCTCCATCCACTACAACTCTGCAGTCAGCCTGACCCTCTAATACAACCATGGCTTCACCAGTTGGACCATAGATCATCTCACCATCTTTGAGGTTGCCCTCTACTCTGATGAGTGTCAGAATCTGTCTGTCTCTATCACCCATCTGTGATTCATTAACAAGAATACCGGATTCGTCATAATCAATATCATCAGAGTTAGTAACTGCAGCCTCTGTTATATCCTCAGTGGAAATAACTCTTAATTGATCCTGCACATCAAAGTAATCAACAATACCTACTACTTGTTTATTAGTCTCAATACCTTGATATACCTGCTGTCCTGGTAAGAAGAAACCTTTAGGATTAGTAATGATGACTCTTGTGGTGATTTGGAGTTCAGGTTTTAGTGAGGGGTCCGGTGAAATGTTTCTGCCTGGATTGAGAATTCTAAAAGACTTAATCTTACCAATGTCATATGTTGTGGAATAGAACTTACCTGAGGTTTCAACAACATACACCACTGGTTCCACATAATCCTTACCAGGATTCAGAATTTCAATACTCTGCAGCACACCATTAGCTGTATGAGCAATAGCATTTGCACCAGTGCCAAAGTTAGTAAGATCTCTGATAATCACTGTTGGTGCATAGTATCTCCTGCCACCAGACGTCACTTCAACATCAACTACTTGCCCACCATTCAGTACAGGTTTGACCTTAGCTCTGTCAGAGAACTTCTTAACCAATCCATTACAGATTGGCAATTGTTCATATCCTTTACCAGGTGATGTGACAAGGAAGTATTTGGGATTGCCCTGAATACCTCTGGTATTTGTGCTGTATGTAATATATGGGTCTCTACCATATGTTTCATCCATATACAAGATCATGACTTTGTTAGTCAGTTCTGTACCAAACAGAATCTTCGGTGCTGTGGTGTAATTGACACCACCATCCAGGATTGTTACCTTGGTAACTCCACCACCTTCAGAGAGAGGTGCTACCTCTGCAAACCCAAGTGCACCAACTCCACCACCACCATAGAAGTAGACATAGAAGTTATTTTCGTAGTATCTCCCTGGATATGATAGTTCTACTTTGATGACTTCACCATTTCTAATGATTGCTGTCCCTCTCGCTGGGTCTACTACACCTGCATCAATGATTTGGTGTACATCATTGACCTCATCATATAGTGAGTTTTCAATCTTAATGTAATCACCTTTTCTCAGACCATGTGGTTCTTTAGTAACAATAATATACAAAGACCTTGTCAGATCTACAGTCTTAGTTCCATCAGGTAAGGGAATCGGGCTCTGTCCTCTAATCACCCTACCTTCATCAGGTGGACCAAGTCTCAAGATAGCGTCAAGGTTAGCATCTTCTGTATCACCAGTTCCTGGTGCACCTACATTGAATCTAATATCGTCTTTTGGTACAAAGTATGTCAAATCCCTAAACCAAATCTTAGAGATACCATCTTCAATCTCTGTGTCAGGCAGAGGTACAATGGGTCCTCCTCCACCAGAACCACCACCAGATCCTACCAAATCATCATAAGAATACTTACTGGACAACATACCAACTGGGTTGGTGATGACCCATTGTTCGTCATAGTTGACATACATCTTGGCTGTTCTTGGACACCACCAAAGTGTCCCTTCCTCTGCATCCTTAGGGGGATACATAGACACAACAGAGTTAATAGGGAATGTCCTTAATGCCCTTGTTGATCTGTAGAACTGAGTTTTGTTTGATGCTCCAATGGTTGGAACCTTGGCGTTGGGATCAGTACATACCCACTCACCAACACTCTCAATATCATCCACTTTCAGTGGTCCACAAGACCCACAGAGCCCATCATTCCAGATATACAGAATGCCAGTATGTGAGGACCACCACAGGTCACCATAGAGGTTTCTGGAACCATCCTTTCTGGAAGATGGTGCTTTCCTGGAAATAGTGATTGTGTTCTCTGTGGAGTAATGATTGAAGAACTGAGTTGTCTCTGCTGTTGTACCAATACCAAAGTCAGAGGCACCATTCAGTGGGATCATACCCAGTGGTTGAGTACAGACCCATTGCTTGGTATTCTCATCTTCATACCAAACATATAGTCTACCATTCTTGTGTGACCACCACAAGTCACCCACCTGGTTCTCATCTATTGGTTCACAATGAGATGCATATAGCCTTGTGCCTCTGGTATATGGCAACTTGGTGAACTTAGTTTCTTCCTCAATCTCAATTACATTAGTATTATTAGCATCAATTTTATATAACCCATCTTCTGTCAAAATATGTTGTAGGAAGTACTCTGCATTATCATCAATGAATGGATTTCTATGCTCAGTGTGCAAGTCATTATACTCATTGTCATTGATGACTAGCTCACCTGTTTCTGATAAAATAACTGCCTTTCTGGAGCCAACATCTAAGTAACCAACCATAACTTGATTACCTCTAACATCATAGAAGATATCACCCTCTTCAATCAAGTTTGGTGTTCTGACTCTGATGTCTACAAGTTGTTTTTCAAAATCAAATGCAATGACATATCCCTCTGCACCACTTGATGTGACAATAATTTGATCAATGATAAACAGGAATTTACTACCATCCTCTGGACTGACACTCCAATTGAGGTCAATTCTCTGGGTGTGTGATACTGTACAAGTCTTGAGGTCTCTACCAAAAGCTTCCTCAATTTCCACACCCTCAACAAAAGAAACCTTAGCTTGAGCACCAGTGCCCATTGTGCCTGAGTTGTCAAACAACATCAAATCACCAACTTCTGTTGTTGGGGGACTTCCCCTCTCAACAAGTACATCTAGAATGCCACCCTTTGAGATTTCACCAATCTTCAGTTCTACCTGATCTCTGTTTTCCTGTAGATATGGGTTTCTGAATCTCTCTACCAGCTTGAAGTCAAATTCCAGTCTGGTATTATCATACCAGGTGTTTGGATCAAAGACCAAGTCACCACCACCAGTCCCAACAGGTTCCAGTTGTTCTGTGGTGTTCAGTAAGATGTTTTGTGAGATTGGTCTGTTGTGGAATGTAGGACCCATAATATATGGGAACTGCATTGAACCATCAAGATCTGTTGTGATAAAGTAACAGAAGACACCACCTGGGTACAGTTCTTTGGGAAACTCAGGAGTATTGCAATACATCCCATTATACTCATTGAGGATCTGATCCTCTTCAAGTGTTTGATCCTTGAGTGCCAACCAAAGTTCTCTCTCTTCCTCTTTCAGTCTATGTGGATCCTCTGAGTTGAGAAGATACTTCCTGAGCATAGCCTTGTACTTGTCATACTCATAATCCTGTACAAAAGTACCCATAGGGAACTGACCAGGGGTTGGTGGCAGGGTTCCTACATCATCTCCACCACCTGCAATGATGTCATCTCTGTTGGGTCTGAGCACATAACCACTGAAATACTGTTGGACACCCTCACTATCATCAGTTCTATTCTTATATCCATATGGTCCATAGATTGGATTACCATCATATGCCCATCCTAATATGGGAGAGTGTTTCTCTAGAACATCATTAAGTTCTATTCTCAACAATGATGGGTCAGCAACATATCCAAAAGATGTTCTGGTTCTGGTTGTGTCCTCATATACAAAACCATTACCAGCATCAAACTTCATGTTGGTAGTATTGTTGATCTGATAAACTCTGTCGTACTCATAGTGCTGGACAATAGTCTGAATAATACACCCTTCACCAATAGGAATGACTTCAGCCTCAGTTGTTAATGGGTTGTAGTCAATGCCAGGATATACAATTTTTACACTTTCAATACCAAATTCTTCATTGGTTGTACAGGACAGGAGTGCACCCTTTCCTCTACCACTGGCATCAACTACACTGATGTATGGAGTATCTTTGTAGAATCTACCTTCATATACAACAATGGCATCAGTTACCCTACCATATGGGTCAAAGGACAATTGAATTTTTGCATTCTCACCACTGGAGATTCTTGGCAGTGGATTGACTTGGTAATCCTTAGGATCAGTTTCTATGACAGATATAATCTTACCATTCTCTACAACAATCTCTGCTGGTGATTCTTGACCATTAATTACCAGAGTTGGTGTGACATAACTATTTCCTTCTTTTACAATTTGAATATCAGCAATCTTACCACTGATAAACTTTTCTGGGGAAACATTGCTGTAAGCAGAAACACCATCCACAAAAGTACCAATTCTATTGGTACCTTTTAATTTAAACATTGTGTTTGGTTGGATTTCCTCTCTTCTTGGGATTACATGAATTCTATTAAAACCCTTTACATCTCCACCATATTGAGCAGAAGAACCAAAGTCACCAATAGCATAATATGGTAAATTTGAGGATGCAGCAAATACATGCCTTTTATCAAAATAAACACCACTTACACCAGCAGTGTAGTTACCAATAAATCCAAGATCCCTAGATGATCTAACTTGATCAGCAAGTTGTTCATCATAGTTCTCAATAAAGGATTCCATGATGGGTTCTCTTGGATCCACCCTTCCTGGTCCATTTACAAAGACTTCATCATCAATAGTGTGCAAAACACCAGGATCAACAATATCTACATCTGCAACCAGTCCAAGTGGGAAAGATCTGCTGACTTTCTCTACATCATCTTCAAAATACCTTCCTTCAAGGTAATATGGGCCATAAACCTTAGTTCCTCTTGAATGTCTATTGACTACACCAACATGACCTCTTGTACAGTTTAAAAACTGATTAAATGTCTTCTCTGTGTAAAGAATGGCTTCATCATCAATAAAGATTACACCTTTCTCTGGAAAACCCAATGTGGTCTCTACAGTGACAGTAAAGACATCTAATCTGTCATCAACTGTGCCAAATCTGTTTAAGTCTCTTGTTAAAATTGTATTTGGGTTTGCAATGATGTCACCCTTGATAGAATCCTTCTGAACAAAGAATTCATACTGAACATCATCCTCATAGGGATAAGAAGACACATAATCACAAATAAACCTTGCATAGACCTTTTCATCAAGATATGATTTGAGTTTGACCTCTACATCAATCAGTTTTGCTGGCGTTTCATTAATTTCTGTTGGAACACAGAATGTATCAGGAACTGGGACAACTCTGCAGAGATCACTCTCATTCCAAGTGGATTTGGAAGGTGTGATCATCCTATCACCAGGATATTCAACTTCTACATCATTTTCAGCAAATAAAATTTTAAAGAGTGCCTTAATGCCCAATTTGCTGCCTTTTGCTCTAAAGAAATCTTTGATATTAGACAGAAGGGAAGATCTGTCAATTTCTTCAGCAACTCTGTCAGAATCAATGCCAGGGGTGAAAGTTCTATGGATGTTGCCCAACATGGCAACCATAAACAACACAGAGAGGTTATAAACCTTTGCCCCTGCCAAATGTCTTGCTGGGGTGGTCTTAGCATACTCACCAGTACTGGTGAAGGTAGGTAAGATGTATGTTCCTGCAGCACCTCTCTTTAGATCAAAAAGATAGTTACCTTTCTTCTCTCTATACAGAATAATCTCATCATCAATCATAATGACACCATTCTGGTCTGGGAAACCATAGGCATCATTCAATCTCATAATTCTATCTTCACTTTCTGCAAGAATGAAGATAGTATCTGAAACTGAAGCAGTTTCTTGTCCCAAAATGGCTACATCAGCACCTGTAGAGATTGCCTTTTGCTCTTCAATCAAAGATTCATCATAATCTGTCCATGGATTGGACAAATAGTTGAATTCTACAATTTCATTCTTATAGGAGTCAAATCTTTGATACTCAAGGAGGTGTTGGAGTATATCTTGACCAAAACCAAGTCTTTCTTCAGCCTCACCAGCTGTTTTCATGAATTCTACGAATCTTTCGTAGTTTTCAACAATATAAGTGGGTAGAGTCGAGTCTACCTGAGAAGAGGGAGTGACGATCGAAGATTGTTTCATGATTTGGCAATCTTGGCGTCAACAACAGCCTGAATGTCGGATTCAGCTACATCAAAGTCCAAATACATATTATGTTTGGCTTCGATGTCCATTTCTCTTGGTAAGGCTCTGATTTTGACTGCAGAATTGAGTTCTGTGGTGCTTACAAACTTGACTGGCTTCTGATATCCAATTTTAACCTCTCCTTTCTCATAATCAACGGTTCCAAACTCTTTATTAGTGATTACTTTATTATTAAACTCATCAAAATAGAATAATCTGATATTTCCTTGAGTATCATCCTCAAAGTAAAAATCTCTGGGGTCTGTGGTGCCAGTGAGATCCAATTTAAAGGATGTAGAGTAAATTACTGGATTATTGCAGTCAAGTTTGAATGCATTTTCGAAACATACCTCATATGATGCATCTGTGTTCTCAACGATGGTCATATTTCTTCTCATTCTCATAGATGTCAGGTTTCTGGTGATTGACTGATCGGATTCGTCAATGGCACCTACAATTCTTGAGTATCTGACAGTACCACCAAACTTAGATACTGTAGAGGACTCAGAATACTTGGTTAATGTCTCATTTACAACTGCCACAATATTTGCAGAGTCTTTATTGGTGGCCTTTTCGTTGAAGTATACAACAGAAGAAATTTCAGCATACAAAATCTCTGGATCCGTCAATCTGATGTCTAGAGAAGCTACCCTAAAAGGTTCAAGTGAGTTCTTAATGTAGTTTTTGGAGATATTAGACAGTTTCTCACTTTGTTTAGGTTTAATACAAACATAAACCCTGCCATACTCAGGAATTTCAAGTGTCTCACCACCATAGACATAGATATCGTCCACAGATGGGTAAGCTTTACGAATGATTGACTCGTAATCGTCGGCAACAACGCATCTATTCTGAGCTGCATATGATTTGGGTGCATTATACTTGATTGAAGGCACATCCTCAATTTCAGACCCACCTTCTGTCACAGAAGTTGAAGTGATAAAGGGTCTTGATACATAATTAGCACCAAAGGAGTCTCTTACAGTTCCTGTGAAGATGAAAGAGTTAGCACCTTGGATTCCATTGGCCAATTCGCCATTTGTAATCAGATATGTTACCGTGATTCTTGCACCATTCTGTAACTTCTTACCAAAATACCCGTCACCAAAGTCTAATTGATAATATTCATCATCAATCTCTTTAATCCAATAAACTCTGGATTCTTCAGTCAAAGAAACAAGGTTATCAGCTTCTTTGTAGAAGTAATCAATCTCTTCATTGGGGTCTTCTTGAACTTCAACCCTAATTGTGGTGGTATCAATGTTCTGATTTCTTAAGATGAAGCGTTGTGTATAATTATCTTCTTCAACAGTAAACTTTTCTTGTAATCTAATGCCTTCATATACAGGAATCTGAATAAAACGACACAATCCAGTCTTATCTACTGCAGAAACATGAGTGTCGATGGTATTGAATGTGAAACTGGTGGTACCTGTTCCAGTATTGAAAGTCATCCCTGGTTCAACTTGCAAAAATGTTGGGAAACCCGCCAAAAACTGATCTGGTTCTAAAACGAACTCAAAATCGATGTAAGCCTTGGCTGCTCTTTTTGATGTTGGGACATATCCTACCTGATGAGCGTTAGCAACAACATTATTTCTGATTGAAGACGATGCCAAGAAGCTTTCATTGGCAATCATGTTGGTGGCATAGGCGTTTAACTGAGCCTGATAAGAAATCAAGTTCAAAATTACTTGTAAATTACTACCTTCGAAATCAAAATCACTAAACTTACGAGTCGACTTCAAATAATCGATCAAGTTCTGTTTAATTTTATCAAAATCTACTTCTGTAAGTTCAATAGCACCTGCCAACGCTCTATTCCCGTTTATTTTTATTTATACCGCTACCTGGTAGGTTGTAATATCTGTTCTACTTGGAATGTTTTCTCAGATCCGACGATTTTGTACTTAATTAACACCTCAAAATCATTTTGATCGTATCTCGGATTCACTTTTAACTCAATTATCGTTACTCTAGGTTCATTAAACTTGATAGAACGCTGAATTTCACTCTTCACTAACCCAGCAGTACCCAAATCTACAACATCAAACAAGAAATCTCTGATTCTCGATCCATAATCCCTATTAAATGGTACTTCTGAGGGTGAAGTGAGCATTATATTCTTCAATGCGTTGTTAATTGCCCTCTCATCTGTTAAAACAGTAAGATCTTTAGTGATTGGGTTGGGCTCAAATGCCAATGATACATCAATATATGTTTTATCCTTCCTTGTTAAATTATAAGCCATTAAAAAAGAGAGGTATAACCTCTCTATTTATCAGTTATTTTCAGAATCCTCAACCCACTGAGGAAATTTCTGTTTGATTTTATTCATTCTTGCTTGTTCTAGGTAC
>WLWE01001791.1_pt1 | contig 15004 bp, 38 predicted proteins | sample 6718301 | NCBI WGS metagenome assembly WLWE01 (sample SAMN12718691, study PRJNA515312) | sponge metagenome | isolation source: marine sponge | host: Mycale hentscheli | place: New Zealand: South Island, Marlborough, Capsize Point | collected 2003-05-01 | reverse complement strand
TAGCTTCATCTTGAATTAATTTACGCTTCAGAGTTTCTCCTAGTAACCTATTGATTTTACTAGAATGTTGATTATTTTTATTGACTTCAGCAGCTTTAGTTCTGGCTAGTGTTAATTGTTCTTCTTTGTCCATTGTTATGCAACTCCATTATGGGTCATTGCTCCGTTGTTAATGTTTCTATTAATAGTTCCGTAGTTGTTTTTTTATCTGTTAATAGTGTAGTTGTATCATAAACAGTAATACTTCTATCTACAAATTGATAGTATTCATTATGAATTAACATTGTGCATCCTTGTAAAAAGAAACACAAGACTATAATTCTTACCATTTTTTACAAGACCAATATCCTGCTGTTAATTTGCTTTTTTTTTGGTCGCATTTGTGTCTAGCTCTAAAAGATTTTCTGTTTTTAGGTTGGTCTTTTTTTATAGTCATGTTGGCATCACCAAATCTTACTAATTTTACTGTATTGCCTTCTTTAGCTAGTACAGCAAACTTTTTTGTTTTAGTTCTGGCTCGTTTAGGTTTATTGTATCCAGAAAATTTTTCACCTCTGTAATCAATAGTCATTATGCTTTAGCTCTAGCTTTTGCTGTTTTTGACAGTTCACTAAAATGAAAAAGTTTTTCAGATGTTTTAGTATGGTTTTTATGGCTATGTAAATCACCATTAGGCATTTTATGTGTATTGCCTTTCCATTCCATACCAGATCTAGTGTAATGTTTTACGCCTTTCATAATTTACCCTATCACTTTTAATCTAGTTTTAGCAGCTTGGGCAAATTGTTTGTCAGTAGGTCTACCCTTTTCACCTTTTTTTGCCATACGTTCTACTTTAACTTTTTTACCAGCTTTTCTTAGAGCTTTTTGCCTTTCAATTCTTTTTTGTTTTTTACGTATATTGGCATACAGTCCATCACTCATACACAATCTCCTAAAGATTCAAACCATTTTCGTAGCTCATCCATTTTTTTGTTTAATACTTTTTTGGTGGTTTCTTCCCTTTTTTCCTCATTTTTTTCTTCCTTGTTTGTCATTAAATTTTCTCACATCGTTGTATTCGTAAGCACCCTAAATCAATTATAAAGTAATTAAATTTACTTGTGCGTATATCTTCATAATAAGGATCTATTTTATCGGCCTCATAAAACTCAAAACCAAATTGTAATCCCATAATAAAATGCCATGACCACATAATTTATCCCATAGGTTTTTTATTAGCTTTAGCATATGCAATAGCAATAGCTTGATTTTTTTCCTTACCTGCTTTTATTTCTTTTTTAATGTTTCTAGCAATAACAGCTTTTGATTTTCCAGATTCTAAAGGCATAATTTATTCCAAAAAAAATCCCACCGATTAAAGTGGGATTACAAAGGAGTAAAGGAAAATGCAAGGCGCAACTTCCCTACCCTCGAATTATAGCAAAAACTAAATATTGTGTCTATTTTATGATAAGTAAAATTAATCATAAATAAACAATTAAATGTGCAAATAAGTTGCATTACTCTGACAGTTTGCTATTATATCTATGTCGGATAAATAAACAACAAAGGAGATAAAATAATGTATGACTGGGAAGAAATTACTTATGACGAAAACGATAACGAAGTTATTGTAGAAATTATGTACGATACAGAATGGGATGATGGAGATAGTAGCACAGGATGCTCATCAGGTTATATGATTCATATCGAAAGTGTAACTAATGTAAAAACAGGAAAGCCATACGATTACAATGACTATCAACTTAGAAGTTGGACAGAAACCATTCAAGAACAACATAATTACTATGCGTGATTTATGTTTTATATTACAAGGGTAGTTGTAGGTTAACCTTATACTACCCTTAATTTTTTTAACTCAAATCTACAATCCTACTTACCCATCTTCCATCTTTTTTGTGCCACCCCTCTACTAAAATTGTCCAGTTAGCTTTGCGTAATGGCCCAAGAGCAACATTTTCAGTTATCTTTTTTACCCTAGCACTAACATTAGAATAACTTGTAACCTGTATAGCTACAGTATCACCATCTTTGATAGCTAATATATCTATGCAACCGAAGAGGTCTTGCCTTATTTTTGCAAAAGGGTTCCATCGCTCAGTAATTGCTACAAGATCATAGTTTTCTTTTTTTAGTCTTGCTAGAGTTCGTTGCGTTGGACTTGTCATTTTTTTTCCCAAATATTCTGTCAAAATTATCGGCAAATTTTTTATCATCTGTCGGCCTACGATTGCTTCCTTTGCTCATCTACAGTCCCTCCGTAGTTTGCAGCTGTTAATAACATTCTTATATCTAATAGTATTGTTAGCCATGTCTATGTTTTTAATAACTGTGCCTTCTGGTAAATGTATATAATCTTTCATTAAACATCTACTAGCTCTTTTGTCTGGATGATGCAATGAAACATAAAGTTCGGCTTGTAAACAATTTTGAAAATTACCTATATATTTAAAATCATCTTTTATAGGGTTAGTGCTTATTACCATTACAAAAGCATATTCAATCATAGTCATTCCTCCATTTTTTTTATTCGTTCTCCAATCCATTTCATTACTGGTACTGCCATACTGTTACCCATTGCTTTATATCTAGGCCCATCAGGACAATTTTCTTTGATGTTTGTATATCCATCAGGAAATCCTTGCAATCTCTCACATTCAATTGGTGTTAATTTTCTTACTGCCATGTTATTAAATACAGTTCCTACACTTTCTTGCACTCCACCATTAGGACTTTTTATTGTTTGATTAGTATCACTTACTGTTGTGTTATATGTATCAAAAGCCATAGCAGTAAATAGATGTTGATCCTGATTTGTCGATATTGTGTAAGTTTTTTCATCTTGGCCTAAATAACCCTTACCGCCACCATCACATCCACATCTAATTTTAAATGTATGTGCAAAAATTGCTGGTGTCTTACTTTTATCTAATGTAGGAGTAATCGTATCAACTGACATAGATTGTGAGTCACTATTCTGCCAACCAAAAGCTACTGCTTGATCCATTACAAAAGTTTGTGCATGATGTGACATGATGCTTGGCTGATGAGAGGATAAACAATTAGATACATCTAACTCAGTAACACTCATGTTATTTTTTTGTCCATCCTCACGAATACTATAGGCAATAGGATTGTTTAATACAAAAGGAATGTTACCTCCACCAGATCCCCATGTTGATGTTACTGTTTGGCAAGTGTCACCCATTTCTTTAACACGACTGTCAGATGGATGGTTCTCAAATACTTCAACAATAGCTTTGTTATGTATATCATCTACGCTTAAACCTTTGTAATCTCTTGCCATTAAAGTGTCTGTTTTTTCTGGTATCATATTAAACCCATCAGCTCTTGAGTAATCATTGCTTGTTGTCTGCAAACAATGAGCGGTTGTAGGAATCATTTTTCTTGTGCTACTTGTTTTAGCGCCAATTCTAGTGTCTTTGGGAGTGTCTTTCCTCTTTTTTCTGCTCTCCTCAATATGCCTTGACAGGCTTTCTGGCTCAAATAATACTTCTGCGGCAGGTCGCCAATCTCCAAAATGTCCGACAACAAAGACTCTTCGCCTTCGCTGTGGGACTCCGAAGTTCTGAGCATCAAGCACTCGGTAGCTGAACCCATACCCGAGTTCGCCCACCGCTCCGAGGAATGAACCAAAGTCCCTTCCTTTCGATGAACTGAGGACACCTGGCACGTTTTCCCAAATGAACCACTTGGGTCTAAATTTGTCAAGAATGCCAACATAGATGAGGGCAAGATTGCCTCTCGGATCTTCAAGTCCTTTTCTGAGTCCTGCGACTGAGAAGGATTGACAAGGTGTTCCTCCGACCAAAAGGTCAATTGTTTTTTCTCCAAAATTCCACTCCTTATAATTAGACATATCACCAAGGTTAGGCACACCCGGATAATGATGTGCCAATACCTCACTTGGAAACTTCTCGATTTCAGAAAACGCAACAGGATTCCAGCCTAAATCATGCCAAGCTACTGTTGCTGCCTCTACGCCACTACATACGGATAAATAATTCATAAATTTTCTAATACCCATTCTAAAAGTTCTTCTTCGGTTCCATACTTTTCTTGCCAAGTCTTTGGTGCTGAATGGAAACCATCATTACCCTGGTGATGTTCCCAACAAAGTGGCAGCACCATATAATGACTGTTTTTTTGTCCTGTACCCATGCCAGACCTTATATGATGACAGTTTGCAGGTAGAGGATCTTCAACTCCGTAATGCTTTCTGCATATCACGCAGCCAAAATTACTTATTTTATTAAGCCAATTTTTTTCGTCTTTTGTTTTAGATTTCTTCTTCGCCAAGTTTAAAGCCATATCCTCTCGCAAAATCTTTAACTTTTTCTAGGTACTCGTTAAATTGTTTTACATTAAGTTTAGTCGTACTACCAATAGTCATTACTTTTAAATTTTTAATTTGTTTTTCTTCAGATAGTAATTTATATAATAACACTTCGTGCATTTCATTTTTTGATTTTAAACCAAAATAATCTGCAAGTTCTGTTACTAAGCTCCAGTAATATTCGTTTTGCTCTAATGATCTTGTAGATTTATATGGACTTACTTTGACAGTCCATGTTTTATCTTTATCTAATTGTTTTAATTTTGTAACTAAACTATCTAAATTATTTTTATCTAATGTAAAATTCATATTGGTTTCCTCATGCCACTTAATAAATCATTAAGTCTTTTTTTAATTTTTTCTCGGCCTTCTTTCGACATAACTTTTTTTTCTAATTTAGGTTGTATTTTATTTAGCCTTGCTAAATTTTTAGACCTACATAATAATATGATGTCGTAAGGTGTTGGGCATTTGTTAGATTGGCTTGTCCATTCATCGAATGACTTGCTAACTATGCTTAACGGATAATTATGTAACTTACCCCACCATACCCTTAACAAGTTTTGATCTGCGTGTTGCCTATTATAAATATCAAACAGGGTTCCAAGCATTTCTTGAAATTGTTTTTTTTCTTCATTGATCAAAATGTATTCTCCTCTGTTGGTTCATCTAACCATCTTTTACCATTTATGTAAGTAGTAGGATGTGGAATAAAAGCTCCATTTTCTTTAAACCATTCTTTACTTTGTTTTTGCCAATCTAAAGTTTTTAATACATCATCAATGTTAGGTTTATGTTTTTTCCATGCTGCTTCAGCTTTACCCTTACCAACCTTTTTAGGATAGTTATTCCAGAACAAAACAAACCCATCATCTATCTCTACTCTACTCTTATCTATATCTACCTCTACCTCTGTGCTAACATTTTGTCTGCTTCTTGTTGCCGACTTGTTGCCGATTGGTAAAACCCATGTTGACAATTGCTCTAACTGTTTGTTAATAAAAGATTTATCTTTTCGTAACCTAAAAGCTATCTCATCAACTGATGGTAAACTGCCCTCATTTTCTGATGCTAATAACCATAATTCAATTAGGGTTGCTTTGTTACTATCGGATAAATTTCCCCAATCATAATCCTCCAAGATTCTACGATAAACTTTAATCCAGATAACATTTCTATCTGGCCGTAAACTTGGTTGATGTTCTTTCCAATTTTTAATTTTAAACATTAGCTTTTTCAACCTCACCTTTAGCCGACATTTTTATTTTCGGCTTTAATGCTAATTTTGTTTTTAACATAAATATTTTATGTTTTGGCAAAAGTGCATCTGGCTTTTTTTTGTATTTGTATACCATTTGGTAAGTTACCTCTAGATCTTTTGCTAATGCTTTCACATTACCATCATAAATTTCTATTGCTTCGTTGTAAGTCATTGTGGCTCCTTTTTGTTTGTTGATGATGTAAAATAACATACACAATTTGTTTGTGCAATAAAGTTTTGCAAAAAGGTTGCTATTTATGTAATTTAGTTATATATTGTTTATGTAATTCAAACAAAGGAGAAATAAAATGAGTTCATTACACAACGATTATTTAGAACAGCAACACGAAAATTTACTTGAAGAAGAACATCAACACGCACAAGAAGAAGCACATAAACATTTTGTAGCCGTAGAGTTTAGTGATTTAGTATTAAATTCTGGCCCAACACATATGTTAAATAAACTAACAAAAGATGCCCAAGAAGAATTACTTATGGCATTACTAGGAGCAAAATAATGGATGATTTAATTTTATATATGTGTGTATGGTTTGCAATCGGACTTATAGGTTCGGTTGCTTGTGTTGTTGAATATATAATAACAAAGGAGAAATAAATGAAAGAATTAATTGAAATACAAAAAGAAATTTCAGTAACTAAAACTAAACACAATGAATTTGGTGGATTTAATTACAGAAGTTGCGAAGATATATTAGTAGCTATAAAACCTTTATTAGACAAACACAAGGCTCTTTTATTAATAACTGATGAGGTAAAGTCTATTGGAGATAATATGTTTGTAGAAGCTACTGCTGTCTTTCAGGTAGGTGAAAATGCTATAAGTGTAAAAGCACAAGCAGGCATTAATCTAAATCGCAAGGGTATGGATGTAGCTCAGTCTTACGGATCATCTTCTAGCTATGCTAGAAAGTATGCATTAGCAGGTATGTTATTGCTTGATGATAATAAAGATGCAGATACAAAAGATAACACTAAAGAAAATATACCTTCTACAGAAAAGGAACTTGAGAAAGTAAAAGAAACTTTAATAAAAGCTCATGAATCTGGAGATTTAAAAAAGGCCTATTTTAAGTTGCCTGACATTCAACAATCTGAATTAAGAGATTTTGCAAATGACCTCCGAGCATCTTAAAGATAATCGTAGGCATAACATCATAACTGCTTCTCAAGCATGGGGAGCAGTTTATGAAAGACAAAAGTTATGGAGAGAAAAGACGTTTAGATCGGAGCCTTTTTCTGGCAATGTTATGACCCAGTACGGAAATGACAACGAAGAAAATGCTTTGTTAGCCTTTCAAAAACATATGAATGATATATGTGAAAATGGGAATAAATTAATAGTGCATCCAGATTTACCTATAGGTGCAAGTGCAGATGCTTTTTTAAATGGCATACCTGTTGAAATTAAATGCCCTTACACTCAAAAAATTTATCCGACTATACCAGATAGGTATTGGGTACAGATGCAAATACAGATGTTATGTAGCGCTGCAAACAAAGCACATTTTGTTGTATGGACTCCAGAAGAATTACATACGGAGTTAGTGCAGTACGATCAAGAATTTATTGACTGGTACATACCAAAGGCCAAAGAGTTTTTGTCTTATGTAGCAGACGATAAAGAACCACCTCGATACACGAGGAAACCGAAGTTTAATTTTAATAAGGAGTAATAATATGTTTAATAAAAATCAAGAAGAAAGACTTTATAAGGCTAGTGCTGCTGGAGGAGGAGAAATAAATTCAAACAAATCTCATGCAGAACAATGGTCTAATTTACCTAAAGAAACAGTAGATAAAATTATGAGGAGGGTTTTACAAGTGCAGTTTGAATTAGTGCATGAATCTCCAAATAAATTTACTGTTAATCAAATAGATTACATAAAAAACGAAATGAAAAAAGCTGTATTTAAGGAGCAAAGAGAAGGCCTTAGATTTAATTACGAAACAAAAGAATTAGAAAAAATTTAATTTTAATAAGGAGAAATAACATGGCACAAGAATATGACAACAAAAACACATGGGTTTTATTTAAGAATGATAAAGGTGATAACGAAAAAAGACCTGACTACACAGGAACCGAAGTAGATGAAAATGGTGTAGAACATAAGATTGCAGGTTGGATTCGTGAGTCTAAATCTGGTACAAAGTTTATATCTGGAACCAGACAACCAAAAGAAGAACCCAGAGAGCAACCGATGGCTAAATCTATGGATGAATTAAAAGATGATTTACCATTTTAATTTTAACTACAAAGGAGTATAAAAATGTCTACATCTCAAAACAAAATGATTTTAGATTATTTGAAAGGTAAAAGTTGGTTTAGTAGAACACCTAGAAAAATTAATACTCGTATTGCTAGAACAAAATTTGGAGTTGAAAGGTTAGCATCTAGAATTAATGATCTTCGCAATCAAGGACATGAAATAGAAACTATTAGTAAAAAATCAATTAATAGATTTGGTAAGAAATGTTCGTATGCTGAATATAAATTAATTTAATAGTATTAATAAAAAGGGTATTTAAAATGCCCTTTTTTTATTTTAAAAGGAGTAAGAAAAATGATTAAAGTAATTATATTGTTATTAAGTTTTAACGTAAATGCAGAAATGATTTGGGAGCAAGACGGATCATTAACAATTATTGATTCACCTAACTCAGTAAATTTAGATATAAATAGTGAAGGCCAAATAGAAAATCGAACAGAAATATCAAGTGAGGAACCAACATTTATTTATGGAAATGAGGAACTTACAGTTTGTCAACCAATAAATGGAGGTGTAGTATGTTATTAAAATGGATTCAAAGTATTATAACTAAAGGATTTGTGGTTTTTGTAATTACCATTATTGTTTGTTTTCAAATATGGGACATATATAAGGCCAATAGTAAAAACGAATACAATTATATATGCAGTAAAAAAGGTAATTTATTTAAGTCTGCTACACCAGACTCTAAGGTATATATAAAAGTAATTCATAGTAAATGTATTAATGGAGAAAGTAATGGATGAAGATACACCTGTTATAGAAATATTTAACGCTGCTAATGGATGGTTAATTGTTGATATAGATGGTAAAACTTATGTATCACTTGATACAGAAGATATGCACGAAACTGTTTCTAAAATTTTAAAAGCAAACAAATCAAAACTAGAAAGAGAAAAAAATCTTGCAATATCTATACCTGACGATTACATTGATGACCCATTAGTGGATGAAGATTAATTTAAAAAAACCTCATTTATGCCATGTGTGCGGGAGTGTAGGAAAGTTTTTCCATAAAAAATGGTGGTGTACGCATGACATAAATTTAAACGGAGTGTGCAAAAATGAAAGAAAAAAAACCAGAAATAAAAATTGATTACTTTCATGTAGATGGCTATAAACATAGTATTACATTTACACCAAATCAAGATAAAATTCATTATCAAATAATGAATGAACATACTACAAGAATACTTACAAAGGGTGAATTATGGAATCAAAAAATTTAAAGAATAAAGGTAACTTACATTATTATTTTTTTAAAGATGGAACTAGAATTAAAAGATGGGAGTTGGTAAATTTAATTTTAGATTTATTTGAAAACAATGATAAATTAATAATTCCAGAAATAGTAGAAAAAATTAATATGGATGAAAAAACAATTACTCATATAATTCGACAATTATGCACAAGACAATTATTAAATAAAAAAGCAACAAACAGACATACATTATATTTTAAAAAAATTGATTGCCCTCTTGCACAAATATTTTATCCAAAAACTATTATTAATAAATTTAAAATTAAAAATAAAAAATCATACAAAGCAGAAGATTTTAAAAATATAAGTCATGGAGGCACTAAAGGGTATGAAAATTTTTCTAGTAACTTTGTTAATACAATTTACGAAGGTGGTGAATGAGAATAAACCGACTTATATCTTTGCTTGAAGATTGGAGTCGGTGGATGAAAAACGATTCACATAAGCTAGGGTACCCAGACAAGGTTAATTATATGTCAACTGGTGGTTATAGTGCTAATGTGTTCGATGATATGTGTGATAAAGCAGATAACGATAACGTACAAACACTAGATGCTATTATAGATTCATTGCCTAAAGATCAAAAACAGGCCATCTATGCTAGATTCCTAAAAGAAAAAAAACCTTTATATTATGAGCAAAAATTAAACTTAGCTATAGATAATTTATTGACTATTGCAGATAGAAGAATATATTAAGTTGCAACTTAGTTGAATATGTGTTATACTACTTGGGTAGTATTCGATAAATTACATAAGGAGTATTAAGATGAGCATTATAAACAAAGCAAATACAAAGAAAATACTTTTACAATTAGCTGATGAACACAGACCTAATCAATTTAACAGAGTTTCTAAAAAATTATTAGATCATATTGAAATGCAACAACAGTTGATGTTAATTAGTATTGTAAAAAGACATCGAAGTAAAGGCCAAACTTTATGTGAAGCTGATACGATGTTTAGCAGAAATTAAGTTGCTCTGATGATGGCTTCATTAGCCGAAACCGCAGGGATGCGGTCAGCAACATAAAATTTAAAACAAAGGAGAATTAAAATGGGAACACCAAACTACAGCAAATATTTAAAAGACATAGTAAATAAAAAAGGTAAACTAGCTAAATGTTTTAGCGTTTTTCATGACTACAGCATAGGCAATCAAATTTTAGCAATATCTCAATTAGATGAAAGAAATGAAGATTTAGCTCCAATAGCTCCATATAAAAAATGGTTGTCTTTAGGTAGGCAAGTTAAAAAAGGTTCCAAAGCATTAGAACTTTTAATACCAATTTCATATAAGAAAAAAGATGCAAATGGAAAAGTGTTATTAGATAGCAAAGGCAACGAGTTAATGGGTACTGCGTTTTCTTTAAAAAATCGTTGGTTTACTTTAGATCAAACTGAACCATTAGATGGTACAGAACAATTTTACCATGAAGAAAAAAATGCATCTTGGGATGCCAAGACAGCTCTTGATAATTTATTAATTATTGAGGAAAAATTTCAATACCCTTCTGGAAATTGTCAGGGTTATGCTAAAGAAGGAATTATTGCTATTAATCCTGTAGCACAATACCCACACAAGACTAGGTTTCATGAAATTGCACATAATGTTTTAGGTCATTGTTCTGAAGGTACTTTATCAGATGATGATAGAACACCAAAAGACATCAAAGAAGTAGAAGCAGAGTCAGTAGCATATATTCTTTGTCAAGTGCTAGGGTTATCTGGTGCAGAAGATTCTAGAGGTTATGTACAGCATTGGTTATTGAATCAAGAAATATCAGATAAGTCTGCTGCTAAAATATTTTCTACAGCAGATAAAATTTTAAAAGCAGGACAATTAAAGGAGGTAGTATGAAAAAATTAAACAAATAATACTTCTATTTGTTTGTAGCTCTTATTATATTTTTTTCAATCTTGGCATTTGGAAATACTTTTTTTACTAACTCTAAATAATCTTTAGTTTTTTTGTTTTGCTGAAATCCTTTTGATGTAGCTTTACCAACTCCATCACCTTTGCCTTGATACACACTTATAAATACCTCACCATCTTTTTTAACTGCATCTTTAGCTTGTTTTAATACTTTAAGTTGATTAGCTTCACCATCTATAACATTTAACACATTGTTTATTGTAGCCGTATCAGCATTGCCTCCAGAAACTGCATCAACAACATTGGCGTTATGAGCTTTAGTTCTGTTAAATGGATCATAAACTAAATTAGTAGCATCAGATTTTTGTAACAACTCATCAGCATTATCAAATCTACCACCACCTATATCAATATTGACACTACCTTTTTTAAATGCACCTTCTTTGTTTAGCTGTGTAAATGCAGCAGGGAGTTTAGAGCTGTTTATAGAAGTGTCTGCTGATGTTATTGGTTGATCTGGATAATTCCATATTGAATTTTTATTGCTTGGTTGTAGTAATCCACCTGATACTGTAGGGTTGTTTGTAGTTGGATTAGAAAAAGTTTCTAATAAACCTTGCTGTCTTAATTTTTCTTGTTTAACTTTTTGTTCAAATTTTGGCATAACACTATCTAACCATTCCTGATCAAATTTTTGTGTTGGATAACCTCTTTCTACAGAGTAAGCATCACCACTTATAGGTTTGCCTAAATTTCTTCTATCTTTATAAAATTCAGGAAATAAATCAGAGTGTGGCATTTGTACTTGCATCTCACCAACTTGTGTACCACCAATATGAGTATTGTAAGTAGGATGTGGCATATTTGGATTTGTAATAATCATATTGTCAGGGTCTATTTTTCCAACTCTATATCCAGACATTAAATTAGGAGTATTAATTAAATTTGTATCTGTAATTGCTTTTTTAATTGGTGCTATTTCAGGAAAACCCATATTTTGAAATTTAGCTTGGCTACCTATTTCGTTAAATTGAGTTCGTAATGCACCACCACCATCTGCTGTTAATTGGGCCCTTGCTTGAGGATGGTTAATACCTAACCATTCAGGCCTAACTTTTTTTAATGCATTATCAAATTCTTTAATTGTTTTTTTAGGTAAATCAATAGATTTAATTTCTTGTAAAAACCCATCAGTTAACATTGTGTTAAATCTTAAAGAATCATGCCCTGCTGTTGTATATATGGTTGCAGGATTATACCCTTCGTCTAGTAACCCTTTTGCTTTGTTAGTTATTGTTGTAACTTGACCTTTGTTTGATGCCCAAATATCTGGATTAATGTCAGAAAACCTAGCACCACCATACAAAGGAACTCCGTTTATTAAAGGAACCCCATCTACTTCAGTTAGTAAACCAACATTTGTTCTGTCACCTTTTGTTGTTATTCCTGCTAATTTTTGATTATATAAATCTTCAGGTGTAATTATTTTTGGTGTTTTTGTATTTTTAAACGGAACAACAACTGATGACATATCATCAATAGGCCTTAATTTTGTAGTATCTACAGTTATAGATTTTCCACTAGCTAGACTTGGAGTTGTTAATGGATGTATAAAACCTTCCTTAACTGCATCCTTTCTTGTCATTTTGTTTTTTACATTAGATATTACGTTTTTACCTTTTTTTATAACAGGCTTTGCAACTTTACCTACAGTTTTAGTTGGATCTATAGTTCCCAAAGCTAATAGACCTAATCCCTTACCAGATTGTAATAAATTACCTTGTGCTATACCTTTACCAGTTAATTTGCCAGCTTCTTCACCTAATGTAACACCCAGTAAATCTAACAATCCTTCGGCTCTATTAGAATAGTAATTAGCCATATTTCTGTTATTAACTTTATCAAATATAAATCTTCTTAATTTATCAGATGTTGATAAAGGAGTTTCTGTTAAATATTGCATTTATTTTTCCATATTAAATTTAACCAAGTTTTTAATTTTTTAACTCTTGTTGAATCTGTTAATTTATTTAACCATTGCCTTCGATGTTGTAATGGTTTTTTTGATAAGTTTAATGCTTCGCAATATAACATATACTCTTTACTCCAAGTATCTGTTTTGGTGCCGTCTGGGAGTGTTACAGGCCTCATGTTGCGTTCTTTAATCGTCAAGGTCTTGTATGTTCATGTAAGCGTTATCAATAATTAATTCGATGCTACTACCATCATCTAAATGTATTACCATAGTATCTTCGCCATGCACAATATCAACATTATTAATAGTTTTATCTAACATATGCAAGGCTATTAATTGTATGTCCATTTTAATTTTTTTTATATGGGTATAGCTGATTCTGATTTGTTTTTCTTTAGAGATATTTTTGTTCTGCTCCACTTCCCGCACTTTTGGCAATGCAATCTTTGATAAGTATTTGTAAGTGATTTTTGATACCCCTTTCTATGTAAATGTGTAGAGCCACAATTTGGACATACTAAATCTTCTTTTTCTATATTGTAATTAGGATGTATTTTAATCCAACCTTGTAATTTATAATATACTTCTTCTGTTAGCTTTACATCTTGTATATTATATTTTTTCATTAACCTCCATGCTTTAGGATTTTTACTCATACATTCAATCCATAAAGGCATACCTTCATGAGAAGTTTTTTGACCTACTCCTAACATTTGTGCAATGTAATCTAATTTATTACTAGCAAATTTAAACTTACCTCTTGCAGTTGTAAGCAAATCAATATCTTTGTATGGGCTAGGTGGTGGTAATTTTTGTAATAAAAATTCTTTATTGAGTGTTGGCATATCAAATCTTTTGCCATTGTAAGTAATAATAGCATCAGCTTCATTTATTAAATTATATATTTCTTTTATCATCTTTGTAAAAGTCGTATGAAATATACTAGAAAAATATACTTTCTTTTTACCAAGCCATTTAGCTGCCCAACACAATACACTAGATGATTCTATTAGCTGACCTATGCTAATGTTTTGTTGAAACAATCCCCAATGAAAGCCTGTATGCGGGGAAGTTTCTATATCAAGTATTAATATTTTCATGGTTTAGTATAAAGTGTTGTTCCGTTTTTATTAATAATTAATGCTTCTTTTCTTGAATTATCCTGTGAAAAAGATATATGCACCCACCCACTATTTGAATTATTAGGCTGATGAAATTCAAGGATAAGCTGATCGTAAGAAATATCGGAACTAACAATAGCAAACACAATGTCGCTAGGATTGCCATAACGACTTGATGTAAAATCACAAGCCATACCTTGAGTGTGTTGAGAACTTGGTTTGCTGCCAAGTATAGTGTTAAGCTCAAGACAGCGATAACCAGAAGATATGTGTATTGCAGCACCCAATAATTCTCTAACATCTTCCATCCTCTCTGCTAAAAATTGTAAGTTTTGTAGAGCATCTTTATCTGGCGTATTGTCTATACCTTTTCGACTAGCTGTTTGGCTAAAGGTAAATTCTTCTAATGTAAAGTGTGGCGTTAGCCTTGTCATTTTGTAAGGCCGTTTTTTTTCTCATAGCTACGCAGACCTCCTAACCCTAACATACCCATAAGTACAGGAAGCATAGTAGAGGTGTCGGCTTGGGGAATTATAATATCAAAAGGAGCTAATATAGGACTTATTAAAAAATTGATTGTAAATCCTGCAACACATACCCAACCTACTGCTGGCCGCCATCCTGCTTGGAACCATGAACCTTTAGCATCTTCTTTATTTACTTCGATCTGTGCAATAGCTATTTCATGTGCTTGTTTTTCTGTAAGTGTAGCTATCTCATGTGCTAGTTTATTCTTGGTGTCTGCATCAGGTATAAACTTGTCTAGTAATGCTGTTACTGGTGCTATGAGTGCTGTAAACATTAGTTAGTCCATCCATATAATAAACATAATACTAAAGGGGTAATAGGAAGCGCTGCAAGTA